>OIEO01000017.1_pt1 | contig 221116 bp, 189 predicted proteins | sample 1581851 | NCBI WGS metagenome assembly OIEO01 (sample SAMN03281010, study PRJEB24777) | human gut metagenome | isolation source: fecal sample PR157 from 1 month old male Malay infant, caesarean delivered... | reverse complement strand
ACCACGAACAGAACGCCTCAACCTCTACCGTGCGTACCGCTGGCTCTTCCGGCGCTAACCCGTTCGCCTGCATCGCTGCGGGTATCGCCTCCCTGTGGGGGCCGGCGCACGGCGGCGCCAACGAAGCCGCGCTGAAAATGCTGGAAGAGATCAGCTCCGTTGAACACATTCCGGAATTCGTGCGCCGCGCGAAAGACAAGAATGACTCTTTCCGCCTGATGGGCTTCGGCCATCGCGTGTACAAGAACTACGATCCGCGCGCCACCGTAATGCGTGAAACCTGCCACGAAGTACTGAAAGAGCTGGGCACCAAGGACGATCTGCTGGAAGTGGCGATGGAACTTGAGCATATCGCGCTCAACGACCCGTACTTCATCGAGAAGAAACTGTATCCGAACGTCGATTTCTACTCCGGCATCATCCTGAAAGCGATGGGTATTCCATCCTCGATGTTTACCGTCATCTTCGCGATGGCGCGTACCGTCGGCTGGATTGCCCACTGGAACGAAATGCACAGCGACGGTATGAAAATTGCCCGTCCGCGTCAGCTGTATACCGGCTACCAGAAGCGCGATTTCAAGTCCGATCTCAAGAAGTAATTTCAACCCTGTTGGGGTTAGCAAAAAAAAATCGGGGACCTTCCCGATTTTTTTTATTTAAGCGTACAAAAAAATTTGAATCACTCAACAACTGGCGTTAGTGCTGGCAGCCAGGGCACCAGTAAAAGGGTCGCGATGACAGCATGGTTTTCTCAATGATACTGCCGCAGCGTTCGCAGGCCTCACCCTCGCGATGAAAAACCTTAAAGCGGAATAGCGCGCCATGATGTTTGTTTTCATCCACTTGCCCGCGAGTGCGGTAAGAAAGGCGCGGGATATCCAGCAGCGCGTGCGCCAGCGCATCGAGCTGCGTGTCATTGAGCTCGGCGGCCTTATGCTGCCCGGTCAGCCCCACCTGCCACAGGATCTCCACCCGCAGATAGTTACCAAGCCCGGCGAGAAACGCCTGGTCCAGCAACAGGCCGGAAAACTGGCGATTGCGAAATTTCGCCGATAACAGCCGCTCTCTGACCTGCCCGGCGGTTAACGTCATATCCAGCACATCCGGCCCGACCCGTTGTAAAAACGGATGATGGGCCAGCTGTTGCGCCGTCAGTATCTCAATCTCGGAGGCGCTATAGAGCAAAATCGCCTTGCGTGCGGTCTGTAACCTGACGCGCAGCACGCGGTTCGATTGCGGCTCAACGCCCGCATCCACCACGCGCCAGACGCCATACAGCTGGTTATGGCTATACAGCGTCAATCCGCCGGAGAAGTGGGTTAACAAGGCCTTGCCGCGGGTGGCGATATGGGTCACCCGCTGACCAATTAACTGAGTTTGATAAGGTTGCAACTGTGGAAAGGCGAACCAGGCTTCGGTTAATGGTTCGCCTTTGATAGCCGCCTCCAGGGTATCCGCCGCGCGGCGGATCTCCGGGCCTTCAGGCATAGTTTCGTCCTTCTGTTAGTGCGTGGCGCCGCCGCCAATTTTGACGTCGTCATCCTGTTCAAGGGCGACGGCAATCGCCGTTTCCAGCGCCGCACGTACCGTCGCGACCGACATACTCGCCTGCCCCGGGTGGGCCGCCGCCTGTTCAGGCAGATAAGGAATATGGATAAACCCGCCCTTCTGCCCGCTTTTTCCCTGCAGCTGATGCAGCAAACCATACATCACGTGATTGCAGACGAAGGTGCCCGCGGTTTGCGACACCGAGGCCGGGATCCCCTGCTGGCGCAACGCGCTAACGATCGCTTTGATCGGTAGCGTACTGAAGCATGCCGCGGGGCCGTCAGCGACGATCGGCTCATCGATCGGCTGCTGGCCTTTATTGTCGGGGATCCGCGCATCATCGACGTTGATAGCCACACGTTCGACGGTAATATCGACACGGCCTCCGGCCTGCCCAACGGCAATCGTTAGCTGTGGTTGATAGGTTTCCAGCGCGGCGTTCAGCACCGTTAGCGCCTCGCCGAACACGCAAGGTAACTGTTTAGCCACCACCTGCTGCCCGCGAATAATCATGCCATCAAGCTGCTTAACCACTTCCCATGAAGGATTAACCGTTTCGCCGCCGAACGGCTCAAAACCGGTAATTAATACGCCAGCCATCATCCCTCCTTACAGGAACATCAGGAAATAGAGTAAGAATACGTTGACGATCAGCAGCAGGATACCGGTCGGTACCTGGGCTTTGATCACCGCGTTTTTATCCGGCAGTTCCAGCAGCGCCGCCGGTACGATATTAAAGTTCGCCGCCATCGGCGTCATCAGCGTGCCGCAGTAGCCTGAAAACATACCAATCGCCGCCATTACCGCCGGATTGCCGCCGTGCTGCAGAACTAAAATCGGAATGCCAACCCCGGCTGTCACAATCGGGAAAGCGGCAAAGGCATTGCCCATCACCATCGTCAACACCGCCATGCCGATGGCGTACACGGCCACGGCGATAAAGCGATTATCTACCGCCAGATAGTGCTCGGTCAGCCATGAAATGCTGGTTCCGACGCCCGCCGTGGTAAATAGTAGCCCCAGCACCGCGAGGATTTGCGGCAGGATAAAGGCCCAGCCGACGGAATCAAGCAAACGACGCGCTTCCTGCATCGGCTGCGCCACCGTTTCATGGGTCATACGAATCGCCATCGCCAGGCCAATCAGCGTACCGACGGTCATCGAGAACAGGGTAATCAGCGTCGCGTGGTTGCCCGGCCCGAAGAGCGCCACCTGCCATGAAGGCAGATTGTTAAACAGCAGTACGCCAATGACGGTGACGACCGGAATCGCCAGCGCCGGATAGAAAAGTTTGTTGCCGAGGCGTTTCGCGCTGGCGGTTTTCTCTTCCTGGCTACGCTGATGGTAGCTGCCGAGGCGCACACCGCCAAAACCGGCGATCAGCGCCAGTACCACCACCACCCCGCCGACGGCGATATTCACCGCACGCTTATCGCCCACCAGTTGATACGTCCAGTCGCCGAGCAAGAACACCAGCCCGTACAGGCCCCAGAACAGGCCGGTTGTCAGGCGCCGCGGATTGCTTTTGTCGCGCCAGGACATGATAGCCACGACCAGCAGTACCGCGCCGGCCAGCCAATATAAATACGTTTGTTGGAAGTTCATGCCGCACCGCCTTTCGCCTGCCCGGCGTTAACCCGGTCCAGCTCGCGCTGGAGATGGCGATCGAGGCGCCACAGGCGCGCGGCGTGGATCAGGAAGGCGCAGATCGCCGTCGGGATCCCCCACAGGGCAATATGCAACGGCTCGGTCTGGATCCCGCCCGACTCCAGCATAAAGTTGTGCATGAAGATGATCGCGCCAAAGGCGACAAAAATATCTTCACCGAAGAACAGGCCAACGTTGTCGGTCGCCGCCGACATTGCGCGCAGCCGGTAGCGCACATTGCCCGGCAGCGGGCCAAAGCGCTTTTCCGCCGCCCCTTCCGCCATCGGCGCCAGCAGCGGGCGCACCATTTGCGGATGTCCGCCGAGGCTGGTCAAGCCCAGGGCGGCGGTGGCTTCGCGCACGAAAAGATAGACGATCAGCAGTCGTCCGGCAGTCGCGCTATGGATCTTCGCGATCCACGCCTGCGCCCGCTCTTTCAGACCATGGCGCTCCAGCAGCCCGATCACCGCCAGCGGCAACAGCAGAATAAACGGCAGATTACGGGTATTGAGGAAGCCCTCACCCAGTTTCTCCAGAATAGTGGCTATTGGCATATGCGCCGCCACGCCGGTGACGATCCCGGAGATAATCACCACCAGCACCGGGTTAAAGCGTAATAGAAAACCGACCACAATCACGGCAATGCCGATCAGCGGCCAGAGGGATATCGCCTCTTGCATAATAACGTCCTGTTGAGTTGTGAGTGTTGTTAGTTATTTGATTTAATTATTATTAATAATACTAAGGCGGACTATTAATCAATGTCCGCGCTGACGTCGATATTGCGCCCTGCGAAAGCAGCGCGCAAGCGTCGGGCGAAATCGAGCGCATGAGCGCCATCGCCATGCAGGCAGACCGTTTCCGCCTTCACATGCGCCCATTCGCCGCTCAGGCTGCGCACCCGGTTGTGCTGCACCATTTCCAGCGTTTGCGCCAGCGCCTGCTCTTCGCTCTCAATCAGCGCGCCCGGCTGGCTGCGCGGCACCAGGCTACCGTCAGCGAGATAACCGCGATCGGCGAAGACTTCCTGGCGCGTCGTCAGCTGATAGCGCTGTCCGGCGCGGATAAGCTCGCTCCCCGCCAGCCCGACCAGCACCAGCCCGGCGTCGGCATCGCGCACCGCACGGGCGATGGCATCGGCCAAAGGCGGCTCTTTCGCCGCCTGGTTGTACAACATGCCATGCGGTTTGACGTGCCGCAGCTCGCCGCCCTGGGCATGCACGATTGCCGCCAGCGCGCCAATTTGGTACAGCACCTGGGCGTAGACCGTCTCTGGCGGTAACTGCATCGCGGTGCGGCCGAAATTTTCCCGGTCCGGGAAGCTTGGGTGCGCGCCAATAGCAACGCCGTTTTTCAGCGCCTCGCGCACGCACTGCTGCATGAGCAGCGCATCACCGGCGTGAAAGCCGCAGGCGATATTGGCGGAAGAGACCAGCTGCAGCAGCGCGCTATCGCTGGCGCAGCCTTCGCCGAGGTCGGCATTTAAATCAATTTTCATCGCTTAATCTCCAGGCCAGTTGTTCAAGGTAACGCTGCTGGTCGGCGCGCGCTTTCAGCGCGTCTTCCAGCGAACAGGGGACGAAATGGATCGGCTGACCCAGCGGAATTTGCGCCAGTTGGTACATATCGGCTTCAATAATGCACGCTATACGCGGATAGCCGCCGGTGGTCTGCGCATCGTTCATCAACACAATCGGCTGGCCGTTATGCGGCACCTGTACCACGCCGGGCAGCAGGCCATGGGAGAGCATTTCCCGGTCGGTTGTGCGTTTGAGCGGCTGGCCCTGCAGGCGGTAGCCCATCCGGTTGCTCTGCGGGCTAAGGCGCCACGGAGAACGCCAGAAAGACTCCTGCGACACGCTGTCGAATTCGTGATACTCCGGCCCCGGCAGCGCGCGAATAATATTGCCTATCGGCAGCTGTTTAACGCCGCGCGAGGCGCTAAAGCGGCGGGAGGATTTCCCAATCTTCAATTGATCGCCATCCTGCAACCGGCGCCCTTCGATTCCGCCGATACCGACTTTCAGATCGGTAGAGCGGGAACCTAAAACTTCAGGAACGTCGATACCTCCCGCCACCGCCAGGTAGCTGCGGATCCCATGCTGAGGATTTTTTAGCACCAGCCGCTGTCCTGCCTTCGCTTCCATTCGCCAACCCAGCCAGACCGGCGCGCCGTCGAGCGTCGCTTCGCAGGCGGCGCCGGTCAACGCGAACCAGCAATGACGGGTAAACTGTACATCGACCTGACCCAGCGTAATTTCCAGCGCCGCCGTCTCCGGCGCATTGCCCACCAGCAGATTGGCAATGGTCATCGCCGGTTTATCCAGCGCGCCGCAGCGGCTAATTCCCCACTGGCGCTGGCCTTCCCGGCCGCCATCCTGTACCGAGGTGTACATGCCGGCGCGGATAAATTTCAACATACCCCCTCCTTCTGCGGCACAAAGCGCACGCGATCGCCAGAACGCAGCAGCACCGGCTCTTCACGCTTTGGATCGAATAATGCCAGCGGCGTGCGCCCCAGTAGCTGCCAGCCGCCCGGCGTCGCCAGCGGATAAATACCGGTTTGCGATCCGCCGATACCAACCGATCCCGCCGGTACCAGTACGCGCGGCTCGGCGCGACGCGGTATCGCCAGCTGCTCCGGCAGGCCGCCAAAGTACGGAAACCCCGGCTGGAAACCCAGAAACCACACCATGTACTCCACCGAAGAGTGCAGTTCGACCACCTGCTTTTCGCTCAATCCGCAATGGCGCGCGACGTCGCCAAGGTCTGGCCCCGACTCGCCGCCATAGATAACCGGGATACTTATCTCACGGGATTCCGGCTCCAGCGCTTCGCTCTCTTCCCACCAGCGTTGCAGCTTGTCAATCGCCTCCCACGCCATCTCCTGCGGGCGGCGCAGTACAACGGTGATGTTGTTCATCCCCGGTATCACTTCAACCACTTCTTCGTGGTCGGTTAACCGCTGCGTCAGGCCCCAGATACGTTTTTGGCTCTCCAGGGTCACCGGAGGCTCAAGCTCCAGGACCACCGCCGTTTCACCTAATAGATAACAACGCGCTCGCTGCACTTTTTTCTCTCTCATCAGGCCGGGTTAGGGATATCAATAAAGGTGACGTCCAGGTCGGTATTTTCCGTCAACCACTCGCTCAGGGCGCGAATACCGCCACGCTCGGTGGCATGATGGCCAGCGGCATAAAAATGCAACCCTTGCTCACGGGCGGAATGGATGGTCTGCTCAGACACTTCGCCGGTAATAAAGGCATCGACGCCAAAGCGGGCCGCGCTATCGATAAAGCTCTGGCCGCCGCCGGTACACCAGGCGACGCGGGCGACTTTGTCCGGCCCGGTATCGCCGCACCACAGCGGTTTACGTCCCAATCGCGCTTCAATCCACGAGGCCAGTTCCAGCCCGGATACCGGCATAGACAGCTCGCCCCACGGCACCAATGGTTCGATTTCCCCCATCACGTTGATCCCCAGCAGTTGCGCCAGTTGGGCGTTATTGCCCAGTTCCGGATGCGCATCCAGCGGTAAATGCCAGCCATAAAGGTTGATATCGTTGGCCAGCAACGTTTTCAGCCGATTGCGCTTCATGCCGCGGATCACCGGCGACTCGCCTTTCCAGAAGTAGCCGTGATGCACAATCACCGCATCCGCCTGCAGACGCACGGCTTCATCGAGCAGCGCCTGGCTGGCGGTCACGCCGGTAACGATTTTCCGCACCGACTCCCGCCCTTCGACCTGCAGGCCATTCGGGGCGTAATCACTGATGGCCGCGCTATTCAGTTTTTCGTTAATTAATTGTTCCAGTTCGCTATTTTTCATTGCCGCTCCATCAGAAAATCAGTTTGTACAAACCTATAACATAACCACATCCGCCCGAGTCGTCGATAGCGACGCCAAAGGGTCTATTTCAGCCATTCGCATAATCGCCCAAATTGTCTCTTCCCCTCACCGCGCATTAGTGTATATTTATGCACTTATAAAGCATATTAAATAACCAGAAAGCCATTTAGGCCATGAATAACACCAAACAAACGCTATTCATGCAGAAAGATCGACTTTCGTTTTACGGCCAGGAAATGAACGTTACATGAACAAACAAACTTCACAACCACGGGCGATTTATTACGTCGTTGCGCTGCAAATTTGGGAATACTTCAGTTTTTACGGCATGCGGGCGCTGTTAATCCTGTACCTCACCAACCAGCTCAAGTACGACGATAACCACGCTTATACCCTGTTTAGCGCCTACTGCTCCCTGGTCTATGTCACCCCTATTCTCGGCGGCTTCCTCGCCGACAAACTGCTCGGCAACCGCATGGCGGTGATGCTCGGGGCGCTACTCATGGCTATCGGTCACCTGGTGCTCGGCGCCAGCGAAATCGCCCCCACCTTCCTCTATTTATCGCTGGCGATTATCGTTTGCGGTTACGGGCTGTTTAAATCCAACGTCAGCTGCCTGCTTGGCGAACTGTATGAGCCGACCGATCCGCGCCGCGATGGCGGCTTCTCGCTGATGTACGCCGCGGGTAATATTGGTTCGATCATCGCGCCTATCGCCTGCGGCTACGTGCAGGAAGAGTACAGCTGGGCGATGGGCTTTGCGCTGGCGGCAGTCGGTATGATTGCCGGTCTGGTGATCTTCCTCTGCGGCGGTCGCCACTTCCGCCATACCACCGGCGTTAACCGCGAGGCACTGTGCGCGCGGACCTTCCTCCTGCCGAACTGGGGCTGGCTGCTGGTATTGCTGGTGGCGACGCCGCTGTTGATTACCGTGCTGTTCTGGCAGGAGTGGTCGGTGTATGCGCTGATCGTCGCGACGGTGATTGGCCTGGCGGTACTGGCGCGTATTTACCTGCGCGCGGAGAACGACAAACAGCGTAAAGAGCTGCGTCTGATTATTGTCCTCACCGGTTTTAGCCTGCTGTTCTGGGCCTTTGCCCAGCAGGGCGGCAGCTCCATCAGCCTGTATATCGACCGTTTCGTGAACCGCCACGTCATGAGCTATGAAGTACCAACCGCGATGTTCCAGTCGGTTAACGCCTTCGCGGTAATGCTCTGCGGTATGGTGCTGGCATGGCTGGTCAAAGAGAACATCAAGGGCAACCGCACCGTGCGTATCTGGGGGAAATTCGCCCTCGGTCTGGGGCTAATGAGCGCCGGGTTCTGCATTCTGACCTTAAGCGCCCGCTGGTCGGCCGCGTATGGCCACTCCTCCATGCCGCTGATGGTACTGGGGCTGGCGGTGATGGGTTTCGCCGAACTGTTTATCGACCCGGTTGCGATGTCGCAAATCACCCGGATCGAAATCCCCGGCGTCACCGGGGTGCTGACCGGTATCTATATGCTGCTTTCCGGGGCGATCGCCAACTATCTGGCCGGCGTCATCGCCGACCAGACGTCGCAGGCGTCGTTTGATGCCGCGGGCGCGGTTAACTATTCGATTGAAGCCTACATCGACGTCTTCAGCCAGATCACCTGGGGCGCGCTGGCCTGCGTTGGCCTGGTGCTGGTCATCTGGCTGTATCACTCCGTGAAGGTCAAAACCCGCCAACTGGCGGTAGAGTAGAAACTATCTGGCGGCTTCCCAGGCCGCCAGCGTCTCCAGCCGCGCCTGCTTATGGTCAACCAGCGGGCGCGGATACCTCAGCGTTACCCCCTGTTTATCCGCCCACAGCCACGGCTGATGCAGCGCTTTTTCTGGCACTTCAGCCAGTTCCGGCAGCCAGCGGCGAATAAACTCGCCCTGCTTATCAAATTTCTCGCCCTGGGTCGTCGGATTGAAAATACGAAAATAAGGGGCTGCATCGGTACCGGTCGAGGCCGCCCACTGCCAACCGCCGTTGTTGGCCGCCAAATCGCCGTCGATCAGTTGGCTCATGAAATAGCGCTCTCCGTGCCGCCAGTCGAGGCGCAGGTCTTTCGCCAGGAAGCTGGCGACAATCATCCGCAGGCGATTGTGCATCCAGCCGGTGGCGTTAAGCTGCCGCATGGCGGCATCGACGACGGGGAAACCGGTTTGCCCCTGTTGCCAGGCCCGCAGTTCATCCTCATTGCTGCGCCAGGCGACCTTGTCGGTCCAGGCGACAAACGGCCGGCCTTTACACAGTTTCGGATAGTAAACCATCAGATGACGATAGAACTCGCGCCAGATAATCTCGTTCAGCCAACTTGCGCCCGCTTCGCCATCCAGTGCGCCGGGCTGCTCCCGTAACAAGCGATGCAGGCACTGGCGCGGCGACAGTACGCCTACCGCGAGACACGGCGATAGCCTGCTGGTTCCCTCTATCGCCGGAAAATCGCGCTGCTGGTCGTAATCTGCCGCCGGCTGCTGACAAAACGCGCGCAATCGAGCCAGCGCCGTTTTTTCATCCGCCGCGAACAGATCGGTGTCGAACGGCGTTTGCGGATAGTTGATCTCAGGCAGCGGCGAGGCCTGTCGGGTGGCTGACTGGCGCGGTTTCGGCGCCGCCACGCACTCCGGCAACCCTTCACGCAGGCGGCGGATAAAGGCATTTTTAAACGGCGTAAAGACTTTATACATCTCGCGGTTGCCGGTCATCACGCTGCCCGGCGGCAACAGCACGCTGTCATCAAACCCCTGGCAGGTGACTTCTTTCAGGATTTTCTCAACACCGGCGTCGCGCTGGCGCTCATTAAACTCATACTGATAATTATAAAATAGATGGCTAACCTGGTGCTGTTTACAGAAGCGCGTCAGCAGCTCGATGCTGGCGGCGAAATCGTCCGCTTCTTCTACCAGCAGCGGAATACCGCGTTCCGCTAATGCCGCGTGCAGGCTGCGTAAATGGCTGGCGATAAAGGCCGCCTGGCGCGGCGCCATATCATGTTGGCGCCACTGCTCTGGCGTGGCGATATACAGCGCCAGCACCTGCGCCTGCGGATCGCGGCAGGCGGCGGCCAGCGCCAGATTATCGTTAAGGCGTAAATCCATGCGAAACCAGACCAAATGGGTGGCCATAAAACTCCTCACTCTCCGTAAGCAAAACTCAGCACTCAGGCCGGCAAAATAGCGCGCTGCGGTAAAATACGCACCTGCCAATTCTGCCACGGCGCGTGAAAGCTAAGTGTAGACAGCAGACGAAAAAAAACCGCCGGTCGTCAACCGGCGGTTTTGATATTCGTCGCAGCAGCGCGGATTTAGTAGAAGTCATGCGCGGCTTTTTCCGCCTGCGCCATCCATACTGGCTGTTCGCTGGTTTTCGCCCATACCCGATGCAGCCAGCTGTAATAACGGGCGCGATCTTTCCAGAACAGCATTACCGGCAGCGCAGCGACCCCGGCCACGACGGCGAAAGCGCGACGCATCAGGATAATGTGAGCAGGATAAGCTTTGTACAACGCCATAATTTCTCTCCCCTTTGTCAGGCCGGCAAGCAACGCCGGTAAATGTCACAATGTTTGTCTGCACAAATAGTACCGCGCTGGTTGTAATTTTACTACTCATCCGACCACTAAAAAGCACTTATTTATACTTAATTTACATTCACGGCGTAACTGAGTTACAAAAAAGTTAAATTAATACTAACCATTAGTTAAATTGTGCCTTTAGCCATTTTTATACTTTTTTTACACCGCCCGCGGCGATTTTTGCGAAATCTTTGCGCCGAAATTCCTACCCTCTCGGTATATCAATAAGAGACACACCCGGAGGTGGAAAGTGACTACAGGCATCATTGCCGGCGTAACGCTGGTGTTCCTGCTGCTGGCGTATCTGGTCTATGCCCTGATACATGCGGAGGCATTCTGATGGCCGCGCAAGGGTTCTTACTTATCGCCAGCTTCCTGCTGGTACTGCTGGTGCTGGCGCGGCCACTCGGTTCGCTGCTGGCGCGAATGATAAACGACGTTCCGCTCCCGGGGCTTGCCGGCGTTGAGCGCGGTATCTGGCGGCTGGCGGGGATTCGCCGCCAGGAGATGGACTGGCGGCAGTACTTGATCGCCATTGTGCTGTTTAACGCCATTGGTCTCGCGGCGCTGATGGCGCTGCTGATGTGCCAGGGGTGGCTGCCGTTCAATCCGCAGCACTTCCCCAGCCTGTCATGGGATTTAGCGTTGAATACCGCGGTCAGTTTCGTCAGCAACACCAACTGGCAGGCCTACGCCGGGGAAACCACCATGAGCTATCTCAGCCAGATGGTGGGCCTGGCGGTGCAAAACTTCCTGTCGGCCGCGACCGGTATTGCGGTGATCTTCGTGCTGACCCGCGCCTGGGCGCGACAGAAAGTCAGCACCCTCGGCAACGCCTGGGTCGACCTGACCCGCATTACGCTGTGGCTGCTACTGCCTCTTTCTCTGCTGATCGCGCTGTTCTTTGTGCAACAGGGCGTGCCGCAGAACCTGCAGGCTTATCAGCCGTTCACCAGCCTGGAAGGCGTTCGCCAGTGGCTGCCGATGGGGCCGGTCGCCTCGCAGGAAGCGATCAAAATGCTCGGTACCAACGGCGGCGGTTTCTTTAATGCCAACTCATCGCATCCGTTTGAGAACCCGACGGCGTTAACCAACCTGGTGCAGATGCTGGCGATCTTCCTGATCCCGGCGGCGCTGTGTTTTGCCTTTGGCGAAGCGGTCGGCGATCGCCGTCAGGGACGCGCCATCCTGTGGGCGATGGCGCTGATTTTCGTGGTCTGCGTGGCGGTGGTGATGTGGGCGGAAACCCGCGGAAATCCGCATCTGCTCAGCCTTGGCGCCGACAGCAGCCTGAATATGGAAGGGAAAGAGAGCCGCTTTGGCATTCTCGCCAGCAGCCTGTTTGCGGTGGTCACTACTGCGGCCTCCTGCGGCGCGGTCAACGCGATGCATGATTCCTTCACCGCGCTGGGCGGTATGGTGCCGATGTGGTTGATGCAGATTGGCGAGGTGGTCTTCGGCGGCGTAGGCTCCGGGCTATACGGCATGCTGCTGTTCGTCATGCTGGCGGTATTTATCGCCGGGTTGATGATTGGCCGCACGCCGGAATATCTCGGCAAGAAAATCGACGTGCGCGAAATGAAAATGATCGCGCTGGCGATTCTGGTGACCCCGACGCTGGTACTGCTCGGCACCGCGCTGGCGATGATGACCGAAGCCGGACGCAGCGCCATGTTGAATCCTGGGCCGCACGGCTTTAGCGAAGTGTTGTACGCCGTCACCTCGGCGGCCAACAACAACGGCAGCGCCTTCGGCGGCTTAAGCGCCGGCACGACATTCTGGAACCTGCTGCTGGCGTTCTGCATGCTGGTGGGCCGCTTCGGGGTGATCGTCCCGGTGATGGCGATTGCCGGGTCGCTGGTGAATAAGAAAATTCAGCCCGCCAGCTCCGGCACGCTCGCCACCCACGACGCGCTGTTTATCGGCCTGCTTATCGGCACCGTCCTGCTGGTCGGCGCCCTGACCTTTATCCCCGCACTGGCGCTCGGCCCGGTGGCGGAACACTTCTCTTTACTTTAAGCGATGCGGAGCAGCCTGTTATGAGTCGCAAACAATTAGCCCTGCTGGAGCCGACGCTGGTGCGTCAGGCGCTGCTGGATGCGGTGAAAAAACTCAGCCCCTCGGTGCAGTGGCGTAACCCGGTGATGTTTATCGTCTGGATTGGCAGCGTACTGACCACCCTGCTGGCGATGGCCATGGCCGGGGGGTATCTCACGGGTCACACCGGCTTTACCGCCGCCGTCAGCCTGTGGTTATGGTTTACCGTGCTGTTCGCCAATTTCGCCGAAGCCATGGCCGAAGGCCGTAGTAAAGCGCAGGCCAACAGCCTGAAAGGGGTGAAGAAAACCGCTTTCGCCCGTAAGCTGCGCGCGCCGCAGCACGATGCTCCGATGGATCACGTCCCGGCGGAAGAGTTACGCAAAGGCGATATCGTGCTGGTCGAAGCTGGCGACATTATCCCCTGCGACGGCGAAGTGATCGAAGGCGGCGCTTCGGTAGATGAAAGCGCCATCACCGGGGAATCCGCGCCGGTGATCCGCGAGTCCGGCGGCGATTTCGCCTCGGTCACCGGCGGCACCCGGATCCTCTCTGACTGGCTGGTGATCCGCTGCAGCGTCAACCCTGGCGAAACCTTCCTTGACCGGATGATCGCTATGGTTGAAGGCGCGCAGCGCCGTAAAACTCCAAACGAAATCGCGCTGACGATCCTGCTGATCGCCCTGACGCTGGTGTTCCTGCTGGCCACCGCCACCATCTGGCCCTTCTCGGCGTGGAGCGGTAATGCGGTTAGCGTTACCGTGCTGGTCGCGCTGCTGGTGTGTCTGATCCCGACCACCATCGGCGGCCTGCTCTCCGCTATCGGCGTCGCCGGGATGAGCCGGATGCTCGGCGCCAACGTCATCGCCACCAGCGGCCGCGCGGTGGAAGCCGCCGGCGATGTCGACGTACTGCTGCTGGATAAAACCGGCACCATCACCCTCGGCAACCGTCAGGCCTCGGCTTTCCTGCCGGCTCGCGGCGTCGAAGAGCGCGTATTGGCCGACGCCGCCCAACTGTCGTCGCTGGCGGATGAAACGCCGGAAGGCCGCAGCATCGTGGTACTGGCGAAACAGCGCTTTAATTTGCGCGAACGCGACCTGCAGTCGCTGCACGCCACATTTGTCCCCTTTACCGCCCAGACCCGTATGAGCGGTATCAACATCGACCAACGCATGATCCGCAAAGGGTCGGTGGACGCGATTCGCCGCCATATCGAAGCTAACGGCGGCCACTTCCCGGCCGATGTCGATAAGCAGGTAGAAGAGGTCGCCCGCCAGGGGGCCACGCCGCTGGTGGTGGCGGAAGGCGAACGCGTGCTGGGCATTATTTCGCTCAAAGATATCGTCAAAGGCGGCATTAAAGAGCGTTTCGCCCAGCTGCGCAAAATGGGCATTAAAACGGTGATGATCACCGGTGATAACCGCCTGACCGCCGCCGCCATCGCCGCCGAAGCGGGGGTTGATGATTTTCTTGCCGAAGCGACGCCGGAAGCCAAGCTGGCGCTGATTCGTCAGTATCAGTCGGAAGGACGGCTGGTGGCGATGACCGGTGACGGTACCAACGACGCCCCGGCGCTGGCGCAGGCTGATGTGGCGGTCGCGATGAACTCCGGCACCCAGGCAGCAAAAGAGGCGGGCAATATGGTGGATCTCGACTCGAACCCGACCAAGCTGATTGAAGTGGTGCATATCGGTAAACAGATGCTGATGACCCGTGGGTCGTTAACCACATTCAGTATCGCCAACGACGTCGCCAAGTATTTCGCGATTATTCCGGCCGCCTTCGCCGCCGCCTATCCGCAGCTGGCGATGCTGAACGTGATGCATCTGCACTCGCCCTCTTCGGCGATCATGAGCGCGGTTATTTTCAACGCCCTGATTATCGTCTGCCTGATCCCTTTAGCGCTGAAGGGCGTGAGCTATCGTCCGCTGTCGGCATCGGCGATGCTGCGCCGCAACCTGTGGGTTTACGGCCTCGGCGGGCTGATTGTGCCGTTTGTCGGTATTAAAGCTATCGACCTGTTGCTGACCCTGAGCGGTCTGGTGTGAGGAAACTACCATGTCATTAATTCGTCCGGCATTTGTGCTATTTATTCTGTTAACCCTGCTCACTGGCGGCCTGTATCCGTTGCTGACTACCGCCTTAGGGCATTGGTGGTTCCCGCAGCAGGCTAACGGCTCGCTGATCCAGATCGACGGCGAGGTGCGCGGCTCCGCTCTGATCGGGCAGAACTTTACCGCCGCCGGTTATTTCCATGGACGCCCTTCCGCGACGGCAGAGGTGGCGGATAATCCGCTGGCCTCTGGCGGCAGTAACCTGGCGGTCAGCAATCCGGCGCAGGATAAAGCGATTAGCGAACGGGTAGAGGCGTTACGCGCCGCTAACCCGCAAGCGAATCCGACGGTGCCGGTCGAGCTGGTGACCGCATCGGCCAGCGGGCTGGATAACAACCTGACCCCTGCCGCGGTGCTGTGGCAGGTACCGCGCGTCGCCAAAGCGCGCAATCTTAGCGATGCGCAGGTGAAACAGTTAGTGGATCAGGCAACGCAAAAACCGTTGCTCAGCTTTCTCGGTCAACCTGTGGTAAATATACTGCAACTGAATATGGCGCTGGATGCCCTGAAGGATTAATCAATGAGTGACGAGCCGCTGCGCCCGGACCCCGACCGTCTGCTGCAACAAACCGCTGCGCCGCATCGCGGCAAGCTGAAGGTGTTTTTCGGCGCCTGCGCCGGGGTGGGTAAGACCTGGGCTATGCTGGCGGAAGCGCAGCGGCTGCGCGCTCAGGGGCTGGATATTCTGATCGGCGTGGCGGAAACCCACGGCCGCAAAGATACCGCCGCCATGCTGGAGGGGCTTAGCGCCCTCCCGCAAAAGCGCATTTCCCATCGCGGACGCTACGTCCATGAGTTTGACCTCGATGCCGCGCTGGCCCGCCGCCCGGCGCTGATCCTGGTGGACGAACTGGCGCATAGCAACGCGCCGGGTTCGCGCCACCCGAAACGCTGGCAGGACGTCGAAGAACTGCTCGAAGCCGGTATCGACGTCTTCACCACCGTCAACGTCCAGCATCTTGAAAGCCTCAATGATGTGGTCAGCGGTATTACCGGCGTGCAGGTACGCGAAACCGTCCCCGACCCCTTCTTTGACGCCGCCGATGATGTCGTTCTGGTGGATTTGCCGCCGGACGATCTGCGCCAGCGCCTGAATGAGGGCAAGGTGTACATCGGCGGCCAGGCCGAACGCGCCATCGAAAACTTCTTCCGCAAAGGTAATCTGATCGCCCTGCGCGAGCTGGCGCTGCGCCGTACCGCCGACCGGGTAGACGAGCAAATGCGCGCCTGGCGCGACCGCCAGGGGCAGGAAAAAGTCTGGCACACCCGCGACGCCATTCTGCTGTGCATCGGCCACAACACCGGCAGTGAAAAACTGGTTCGCGCCGCCGCCCGGCTGGCAGCCAGGCTCGGCAGCGTCTGGCACGCGGTCTATGTAGAAACGCCCGCGCTGCACCGACTGCCGGAGGCCAGGCGGCGGGCGATCCTCGCCGCGCTGAAGCTGGCGCAAGAGTTAGGCGCCGAGACCGCCACCCTCTCCGACCCATCGGAAGAAAAAGCGGTGCTGCATTACGCTCGCGAGCACAACCTCGGCAAAATTGTGATTGGCCGCCAGGGAGAGCGCCGCTGGTGGGAACGAGCCGGGTTTGCCGACCGTCTGGCGCGCCGCGCCCCGGACCTCGATCTGGTGGTGATCGCGCTGGATGAAAAACCGGCCTCCCTGCCCGCCCGCGCGAACGACAATCGTACGGCGCTCGACAAATGGCGCCAGCAGTTGAAGGGCTGCCTGCTGGCCGTGGCGCTGTGCGCCATTATCACCGTAGTCGCCATGCAGTGGCTGATGGCCTTCGAAGCCGCCAACCTGGTGATGCTCTATCTACTGGGCGTGGTGATTATCGCCCTGCTGTATGGCCGCTGGCCATCGGTGCTGGCGACCTTTATCAACGTCATTAGCTTCGATCTCTTTTTTGTCGCCCCACGCGGCACGCTGGCGGTTTCCGACGTCCAGTATCTGCTGACGTTCGGCGTGATGCTGACCGTTGGTCTGGTGATCGGCAACCTGACCGCCGGGATGCGTTACCAGGCGCGGGTGGCGCGTTACCGCGAGCGGCGCACCCGCCACCTGTATGAAATGTCGAAAGCGCTGGCGGTCGGCCGCAGCCGCGAAGATATCGCCGCCACCAGCGAACGCTTTATTACCTCCACCTTTCAGGCCCGCAGCCAACTACTGCTGCCAGATGAGAACGGGCAGCTGCAGCCGATGGCCCAGCAATCCGGCGTTTTCTCGTGGGATGATGCGATTGCCCGCTGGAGCTTCGATAAGGGCCAGCCAGCCGGAGCCGGTACCGACACTCTCCCCGGCGTGCCGTATCAAATTCTGCCGCTACAAAGCGCCGCCCGCACCTGGGGACTGCTGCTGGTCGAACCGGAAAATCTGCGTCAGCTGATGATCCCCGAACAGCAACGGCTGCTGGAAACCTTTACCCTGCTGGTGGCCAGCGCCCTTGAACGTCTGACCCTGACCGCCAGCGAAGAGCAGGCGCGCTTGACCAGCGAACGCGAAAGCCTGCGCAACTCACTACTGGCCGCCCTCTCCCACGATCTGCGGACGCCGCTGACGGTCCTGTTCGGCCAGGCGGAGATCCTGACCCTCGATCTGGCCAGCGAAGGTTCGAAGCACGCGCCGCAGGCCAACGAAATTCGCCAGCACGTGCTCAACACCACCCGGCTGGTGAATAATTTACTGGATATGGCGCGTATTCAGTCCGGCGGCTTTAATCTGCATAAAGAGTGGTTAACCCTCGAAGAGATAGTCGGTAGCGCCCTGCGTATGCTGGAGCCAGGGCTTGGCGGCCAGCACATCCAGCTGTCGCTGCCGGACCCGCTACTGCTGGTCCACGTAGACGGCCCGCTGTTTGAGCGGGTGCTGATCAACCTGCTGGAAAACGCGCATAAATACGCCGGCGCGCAGGCGCAGATTGGCATTCACGCCGAAGCGGATAGGCAGCAGTTGATCATTGAAGTCTGGGATAATGGTCCGGGGATCCCGGCAGGCCAGGAACAAGCTATCTTTGATAAGTTCGCGCGTGGTAATAAAGAATCGGCTATCCCCGGCGTCGGTCTGGGGCTGGCGATTTGCCAGGCCATTGTCGAGGTGCACGACGGTAGCATTACCGCCAGCAACCGTCCGGAGGGCGGAGCCTGTTTCCGTGTTACACTGCCGCGAGAATCGCCCCCAGAACTGGAAGAGTTAACCGAGGACATGTGATTAACGTTTTAATCATCGAAGACGAACACGCTATCCGCCGCTTTCTGCGCACCGCGCTGGAAGCCGACGGTATGCGCGTATTTGAAGCCGAAACCCTGCAGCGGGGGCTCATCGAAGCCGCCACCCGCAAACCGGATTTAGCGATCCTCGATCTCGGCCTGCCGGACGGGGACGGTAATGATTTTATCCGTGAAGTTCGCCAGTGGAGCCAGATGCCGATTATCGTGCTGTCGGCACGCAGCGAAGAGCATGACAAAATCGCCGCCCTTGACGCCGGCGCCGATGACTACCTGAGTAAACCGTTTGGCATAGGCGAACTGCAGGCGCGGCTGCGCGTCGCGCTGCGCCGTCACGGCAGCGCGCAGGCCGATGAGCCGGTGGTGCATTTTGCCGATATTAGCGTCGATATCCCCGCCCGCCGTATCATGCGCGGCAGTGAAGAAATTCATCTGACGCCCATCGAGTTTCGCCTGCTGGCGGCGCTACTGAACAATCCGGGCAAAGTGCTTACCCAGCGCCAGCTTCTGAATCAGGTATGGGGACCTAACGCCGTGGAGCACAGTCACTATTTGCGGATTTATATGGGGCACTTACGGCAAAAACTGGAGGCTGACCCGGCGCGGCCGCAGCATCTGCTGACCGAAACCGGTATTGGCTATCGCTTTATGCCTTGAAGGAAACAAATCAATGACCCCGGCGGTCGGTTAATGCCGCCGGGGTAAACAGGATCAGGCGTTTTTCAGCACTTCACTGACAATCTCTACCGCTTCTTTTTCAATCAGCTTGCGATGCTCTTCGCCAAGGAAGCTCTCGCAGTAGATTTTGTAGGCGTCTTCGGTGCCTGACGGACGGGCCGCGAACCAGCCGTTGTCGGTCATCACTTTCAGCCCGCCGATAGAAGCGCCGTTGCCCGGCGCCGCGGTCAGACGCGCGGTGATTGGATCGCCCGCCAGCGTGTCGGCGCTCACCATTTCCGGCGACAGCTTAGACAGCGCCGCTTTCTGCGCGGAAGTGGCCGATGCCTGCAGACGGTTGTAGCTCGGGGCGCCAAAGCGTTCCGCCAGCTCGTTGTAGTGCTCCTGCGGGTTCTTACCGGTCACCGCGGTGATTTCCGCCGCCAGCAGGCACATGATGATACCGTCTTTATCGGTGGACCACGGCGTGCCGTCGAAACGCAGGAATGATGCCCCTGCGCTCTCTTCGCCGCCGAAGCCGAAGCTGCCGTCGAACAGACCGTCAACAAACCACTTGAAGCCCACCGGCACTTCCACCAGCTTACGGCCCAGATCGTTAACCACGCGGTCAATCATCGCCGAGGAAACCAGCGTTTTACCAACCGCAACGTCTTTACCCCACTGCGGACGATGCTGGAACAGGTAGTTGATAGCCACCGCCAGATAGTGGTTCGGATTCATCAGGCCAGCCGGGGTCACGATACCGTGACGGTCGTAATCCGGATCGTTGGCGAAGGCCAGATCGAACTTATCGCGCAGCGCCAGCAGACCCGCCATCGCACACTCGGAGGAACAGTCCATGCGGATCGCGCCATCTTTATCCAGGTGCATAAAGCGGAACGTCTGATCGACCTGATCGTTAACGATGGTCAGATCCAGCTTGTAGTGCTCGCCGATGCGTTTCCAGTATTCGATACCCGAACCGCCCAGCGGGTCGACGCCCAGTTTCAGGCCCGCTTTCTGAATAGCCGCCATATCGACGATATCCGCCAGCCCTTCAATAAACGGCTGTACCAGGTCCTGCTCTTTCACGTGGCCGGAAGCCAGCGCGGCGTCGAGAGAAATACGCTTCACGCCCTGCAGACCGGCGGCCAGCAGTTCATTCGCGCGGTTCTCCACCACTTTAGTCACGTTGGTATCAGCCGGGCCGCCGTTTGGCGGGTTGTACTTAATACCGCCATCTTCCGGCGGGTTGTGCGACGGGGTGATAACGATACCATCCGCCAACGGGCCGCCTTTTTTGTTATGCACCAGAATCGCGTTGGAAACCGCCGGCGTCGGGGTGAAACCGTTGTTTTCCTGAACGATCACATCAACACCGTTCGCCGCCAGCACTTCCAGCACGGAAATGAAGGCCGGTTCGGATAAAGCGTGGGTATCCTTACCCACGTAGCACGGGCCGGTGATGCCGTTTTTCGCGCGGTTTTCCGCAATCGCCTGCGCAATCGCCAGAATATGCTGCTCATTGAAATTGTGGCGCCCTGCGCTACCGCGATGGCCGGAGGTGCCGAACTTAACCGCATGCTCCGCATTGCCCGCTTCCGGCTTCAGCACATAGTACTGAGCGGTCAGCTGGGCGACGTTAATCAAATCACTCTGTTGTGCCGGCTGACCCGCACGTTTATCGATTGCCATTGCCTGATCCTTCTGGTGCAAAGTTTAATTAACTAGATCGTGCCGCATACCTTTTCAATCAGCTCCGCAGGGAACTGCATTGATTGCATGATGTGTTCGATCATGCTGCATTTACGGCCGGTATTAGTATTGGTGATAACCCACCAAGGCGTACCAGGAACCTGTTTCGGTTTGGTCTGATTACCGCTTTTCAGCAGCGTCCGTGAGTCTTCGGCGAAGTATACGCGGGTGCGTCCGTGCAGAGACTCAGTGGCTTCTGAAAATGCCTTGCTGTCTAACGAGTAAAGCGTAGTCAATACCAGCATGAAGCGGTTAACCGCGCGCTTTTGTTCAGCGTATTCGTCAGATAACAGCAGCTCGCGCATGGCGCGGACTTTATCTTTAACCGGGTTGGCCGGCTTCGCTTCGACGACTGGCGCCGCCGCAGGAGCAGCCGCCGGCGCGGCTTTCGCCGCTGGCGCGCCAGATGCAGGCTGAGAAACGGCGGAAAATTTCAGCATGCGCCGTAAAATGTCGGATGCGCTCTCGCCGATATGCAGAGTGTGGCTGGCAATATAGCGGTAGAGCTCATCATCAACTTCGATTGTTTTCATCTTAATCCAGTGCGATTTCTTTGTTTCTGAATACAAGTCGTCGGGATTAACTATCCTTTGTCTTTCACACTACTGCGCAAAAGGCATCAGATAGAGGACAAATCCCAACCGCGAATAGCGTCAAACCAGGATGGCGTTAAAACTCAGAATGCTTCCGGGTCTTGCAGCCTAATGGCAGAATGTCCAACATAATACCCTAACCCGACGGAGCGAAAAAAAGAACTTTGCCATGAAATTAAATAGCCGAGCGCAATCTGCACAAAACCCGCACAATAAATCCCCAATCGTCCTGGTACACGGCCTGTTCGGCAGCCTGGACAACCTTGGGATCCTCGCCCGCGATCTGGTCGCCGACTACGATATATTGCAGGTCGATATGCGCAACCACGGCTTATCGCCGCGTTCACCGGAGATGACCTACCGCGCGATGGCGCAGGACCTGCTCGATACCCTCGACGATCATCAGATCGAGAAAGCGACCTTTATCGGCCATTCGATGGGCGGCAAAGCGGTGATGGCGCTGACCGCGCTGGCGCCGGATCGCATCGCCGGGCTGGTGGCGATTGATATCGCGCCGGTGGCTTATCACGTCCGCCGTCATGATGAGATCTTCGCGGCGATTAACGCCGTCAGCGAATCCGCCGCCAGCACCCGCCAGCAGGCGGCGCAGGTAATGCGCGAGTATATAAATGAAGAAGGCGTCATTCAGTTTCTGCTGAAATCCTTTGTCGACGGCGCGTGGCGCTTCAACGTGCCGGCGCTGTGGGATCAATACCCGCATATTGTCGGCTGGGAAACCGTGCCCGCCTGGCCGCACCCGGCGCAATTTATTCCCGGCGGCAACTCCCCTTATGTCACCGATGAATACCGCGACGCGCTGCTGGCGCAGTTCCCGCAAGCCCGCGCCCACGTCATTGCCGGCGCCGGACACTGGGTGCATGCGGAAAAACCCGAGGCGGTTTTACGCGCAATTCGCCGTTATCTGAGCACAATTGAAGCCTGAGTGGCTAAAAAACGCCCGACCGCGCGGCAGAATGCCCGCGGTCGTTGGCGCAGCGGTTCGCCTGATGTATTATGGCGCGCTATCTGCGCCGGCTATAGCCCGGCAGCTTGTTTCCCCGAAGTCACTCTGAATCATGGCAAAAGAACAAACGGACCGAACGACATTAGATTTGTTCGCAAATGAGCGTCGCCCGGGTAGACCGAAAACCAATCCGCTTTCGCGCGATGAACAACTGCGCATCAACAAACGCAATCAGCTCAAACGCGATAAGGTTCGCGGCTTGAAGCGCGTTGAGTTGAAGCTCAACGCCGATGCGGTCGACGCGCTTAATGAGCTGGCGGAAGCCCGCAACATGAGCCGCAGCGATCTTATCGAAGAGATGCTGATGCACCAACTGGCCTGCCTGCGTAACCAGGGCGAAGTCTGAAAAACGCAAAAAAATCGCTTTCATGTAGCAGAGTGTGCACCAGGACGTTATTGCTGTTTCCGCGCCCTTCCCTGTTCTGCTATGATTGCCGTTAACTGTAGGCATAATGCCACTACCACATCATTAAGTTTCAAGAGGTTATTTTACTCATGGCAATCATCGGCATCTTTTTTGGCAGCGACACCGGCAACACCGAAAATATTGCAAAAATGATCCAAAAGCAGCTCGGTAAAGACGTTGCTGAAGTTCACGACATTGCCAAGAGCAGCAAAGAAGATCTGGAAAGCCACGATATTCTGCTGCTCGGCATCCCAACCTGGTACTACGGCGAAGCGCAGTGCGACTGGGACGACTTCTTCCCGACGCTGGAAGAGATCGACTTCAACGGTAAGCTGGTAGCCGTCTTTGGCTGCGGCGACCAGGAAGATTACGCAGAATACTTCTGCGATGCGCTGGGCACCATTCGTGACATTATTGAACCGCGCGGCGCAACCATCGTTGGCCACTGGCCGACCGCGGGCTACCACTTCGAAGCGTCTAAAGGCCTGGCGGACGACGATCACTTCGTCGGTCTGGCGATTGATGAAGACCGTCAGCCGGAACTGACCAACGAGCGCGTTGAGAAGTGGGTGAAGCAGATTTCCGAAGAGCTGCATCTGGAAGAAATCAAAAACGCCTAAGAATCAAACAGCGCAGCTATTAAGCTGCGCTGAATTAATAGATAAAAGCAATCAAACTAATAGCTACAAGTTTTTAACTTTTCATCACATATCTGTACAATGTCCTCTGATTCCACGAGGTCACGTGACACAGTTTGTAGCTGGTAATTCGTTTTTGACAGCTTACAAGGCGCGATGGTTGCAGTTTTCATTTCAGAGTAGCAGCTCTATAATGAGACGCATTACATCGGGTGATTCTCTGTATTGCTTCCCTTTAAAGGAAGCCGATCTTTAGCAACAGGACAGATTCCGCATGACTGACAACAATATCGCATTAAAGAAGGCTGGCCTGAAAGTCACACTTCCCCGACTGAAAATTCTGGAAGTGTTGCAGGAACCGGATAACCATCACGTCAGTGCGGAAGATTTATACAAACGCCTGATCGATATGGGTGAAGAGATTGGTCTGGCTACCGTTTACCGCGTGCTGAACCAGTTCGACGATGCAGGCATCGTGACTCGCCACAACTTCGAAGGCGGTAAATCCGTATTCGAGCTGACTCAGCAACACCACCACGATCACCTGATTTGCCTCGATTGCGGCAAAGTGATCGAGTTCAGCGATGATTCTATCGAATCCCGCCAACGTGAAATTGCTGCGCAACACGGCATCCGCTTAACCAACCACAGCCTGTACCTCTACGGCCACTGTGCGGAAGGCGACTGCCGCGAAGATGAACATGCCCACGATGCGGTGAATAAATAATTTCCCGTCTCGTATGTAATGAAAAGCCAACCTGAAGGTTGGCTTTTTTTATGGGCGAAATCCGCCTGAATGCGTATTCTGTCAGAGCCTAACGCCTTGTACGGAGAGTCACTATGGAGCTGCGCCAGCTACGCTATTTTGTCCGCATCGTGGAAACAGGCAGTATGGGCCGCGCCGCGCTCGATCTGAATATTGGCGTCTCTGCGCTCAGCCAGCAAATGGCGCGTCTGGAAAATGAACTCGCTATCCGCCTGCTGCAACGGACTTCGCGCGGCGTAATGCCCACCAGCGCCGGCCTCGCCTTTTACTCGCAGGCGCAACTGGCGCTGCGCCATGCTGACGATGCCATTCTCGCCGCGCGTGAAGCACGCCTTTCCGGTCACGTCAGCGTCGGTATGGCGCCGAGCACCGCTTCTGTGCTGGGCGTACCTTTTATCAACGCCATGCGCGAAAGCTACGCCGACGTCCGCCTGCACCTGGTGGAAAGCCTCTCCGGCAATCTGGAACGGATGATCAACACCCGCCAGCTCGATTTAGCCATCGTTTTCCAGAAAGAGAAGATCCTGCGCTGGAGCGCCCGACCCATTCTTGAGGAACGTCTGTTCCTGATTGGCGCCCATGACGTGCTGGCGCCGCTGCCCGGCGATAGCATCTCTCCGGACCAGCTTGCCGCCATCCCGCTGATTATGCCAAGCCAGGGACATGGCCTGCGCGGCAGGCTGGACGCTATTTGCCAGGAGCACGCCATCAACGTTGACGTGGTGGCTGAAATCGATGGCCTGGCCCTGCTGATGCGCGCCGTCCGTGACGGGCTCGGCGCCACGCTGCAGCCGGGCGCGGCGATTTCTCATCTCGACAGCGAGGCGCTAAGAGTGATCGGCGTCGATAATCCGGTACTAAGCCGACCTAATTTTCTGGTCAGTCTCTCAGATGACGAACTCACCCCGGCAGGCCTTGCCGCGCGCGTGATACTGACCAAAGTCATGCGTCAGCTTGTAGAAACTGGCTGCTGGCCGGGCGCCAGCCTTTACACTTCCTAAACCCCTCTTTAGCTTTACGCCATAGCGCCTGTCGCTCCTGCGCCTTACATTTCCATTACAAATTTAACAATTAGTCAAAGCGTAATGGAGCCGATAATGGTGGATGTACTGGTGATTGGCGGCGGCAACGCCGCGTTATGCGCCGCCTTAACCGCCCGGGAAGCAGGCGCATCCGTACTGCTGCTGGAAGCCGCGCCGCGGGAATGGCGGGGCGGTAACTCTCAGCACACGCGTAACCTGCGTTGTATGCACGATGCGCCGCAGGATGTCTTAGTAGACAGCTACCCGGAAGAAGAATACTGGCAGGATCTGCTGCGCGTCACCGGGGGCAACACCAACGAAGCGCTGGCTCGCCTGGTGATCCGCACTTCGTCGCAATGTCGGGACTGGATGCGCCGTCATGGCGTTAACTTTCAACCGCCCTTATCCGGCGCCCTGCATGTCGCCCGCACCAACGCCTTTTTTATGGGCGGCGGTAAAGCCCTGGTCAATGCCTATTACCGCAGCGCCGAGCAGATGGGCGTGCAGATCCGCTATAACACGCCGGTGCAGGCGCTTGAATTACGTGATGGCGAATTCGTCGCCGCGCTGGCAGGCGCCGAGCGGATCGCCGCGAAAACCTGCGTGCTCGCCGCCGGCGGTTTTGAATCTAACCGCGAGTGGCTGCGCGAAGCCTGGGGGCAAAATGAGCGCGGCGAGTGGCCTGCCGACAACTTTCTCATCCGCGGCACCCGTTTTAACCAGGGGGTGCTGCTCAAATTTATGATCGACGCCGGAGCCGATATCATCGGCGATCCTTCACAGTCGCACTGCGTCGCCATTGACGCCCGGGCGCCACTCTATGACGGCGGCATCTGTACCCGCGTCGACTGCGTGTCGCTGGGGGTGGTGGTGAACCGCGATGCCGAGCGCTTTTATGATGAAGGGGAGGATTTCTGGCCCAAACGTTACGCCATCTGGGGCCGTCTGGTCGCCCACCAGCCGGGGCAAATCGGCTATTCGATCATCGACAGTAAAGCCGTTGGACAGTTTATGCCGCCCGTTTTTCCGGGCGCCCAGGCCAATACCATCGCGGAACTGGCCCGCCAATTGGGGCTGGATGGCGAACGTTTGTCGCAGACCATCGCCAGCTACAATGCCGCCTGTACGCCAGGCCAGTTCGACCATACCCGTCTTGATAACTGCGCTACCTCCGGCCTGACGCCGCCAAAAACCCACTGGGCGCGGCCTATCGATACGCCGCCTTATTATGGTTATGCCCTGCGTCCAGGGATCACCTTCACCTACCTCGGGCTGTACGTCAATCAACACGCCGCCGTTCACTTTGCCGGTAAGCCGAGCCGCAACCTGTTTGTCGCCGGCGAAATGATGGCTGGCAACGTACTGGGCAAAGGCTATACCGCCGGCGTAGGCATGTCGATCGGGACCACATTCGGCCGCATTGCCGGTCAGCAAGCCGCCCTGGCGGCGCAGCAGGAGAAACATCATGAAGTCGCTTGAAAAGCTGATCATCGAGGCGCAAATCATCACCGAACCGGAGGCGGAAGTCGAACGGGTGATGCAGGTCTGTAACGCCTGCCGCTATTGCGAAGGGTTTTGCGCCGTATTCCCTGCCATGACCCAGCGTCTGGCATTCGGCAAGGCGGATATTAACTATCTGGCGAACCTGTGCCACAACTGCGGCGCCTGTCTGCACGCCTGTCAGTATGCCCCGCCGCACGAGTTTGCGATTAATGTTCCCAAAGCAATGGCGGAAGTGCGGCTGGAAACCTATCAACATTACGCCCGGCCCGCCGCTTTCGGCAGTTTATATCGCCGTGCGGGGATCGCCACGGTGCTGGCGCTGGTCGCGGGTCTTGTTCTGTTTCTGCTGCTGGCGATGGGGCTTAAAGGTTCGCTGCTGCACCCGCCGCTGGCCGGTGATTTCTACCAGATTTTCCCGCATAACCTGCTGGCGTGGATGTTCGGTTCGGTTTTCATTGTGGCCATTGGTTTATTGATGAGCGGGGTGATTCGTTTCTGGCGCGAGATCTCGCCTGGCCAACCGCAAGCTGGTGATATCGCCAGGGCCTCGCATGATGCGCTGACGTTGAAATATCTCGACGGTGGCCACGGTAAAGGCTGTAACGAGGCCGATGATGCCTTCACGCTGATGCGCCGCCGTTTTCACCACTTCACCTTTTACGGCTTTATGCTCTGTTTCGCCGCCACGCTGGTGGCTACGGGCTATCACTATTTCGCCGGCTGGGAAGCGCCCTATCCGTTCTTCAGCGTACCGGTGCTGCTTGGCACACTTGGCGGCATCGGGCTACTGGTGGGCCCGGCGGGTTTGCTATGGCTGAACCTGCGCCGCTCGCCGCTGCACGGCGACGCACGGCAAAAACCGATGGATCGCGCTTTTATCCTACTGTTGCTGCTGACCAGTTTTACCGGGCTCGCGCTACTGGTGGGCCGGGACACCTCGTGGATGGGCATTCTGCTCGCTATCCATCTCGGGGTGGTGATGGCGCTGTTTTTAACGCTGCCTTACGGAAAATTTGCCCACGGATTTTATCGCTGTGCGGCGCTACTCAAGTGGGCGATTGAGAAACGCCGCGGAAAACAGGCGGCAGTCGCAGGTGACTAACCCGCCCCTCTTACCTCTATAAAAACAAGATAAAGACAATGGAGAGCACACCCTATGACCCAACCAACCTCGCGCGCCGGTACCTTCGGCGCAATTCTCCGCGTAACCAGCGGTAATTTTCTCGAGCAATTCGACTTCTTTCTGTTTGGTTTCTATGCCACCTATATCGCCAGGACCTTCTTTCCGGCAGAGAGTGAGTTCGCGGCGTTGATGCTCACCTTTGCCGTATTTGGTTCCGGTTTCCTGATGCGCCCCATCGGCGCGGTGGTATTAGGAGCTTATATCGACAGGATCGGTCGCCGCAAAGGGCTGATGGTCACCCTGGCGATTATGGGCTGCGGCACGTTACTGATTGCGCTGGTGCCGGGCTACCAAACCATCGGCGTGCTGGCGCCGGTGCTGGTCTTAATTGGCCGTTTGTTGCAAGGATTCTCGGCCGGGGTCGAGCTCGGCGGTGTGTCGGTCTACCTGTCGGAAATCGCCAAACCGGGGAAAAAGGGGTTCTATACCAGTTGGCAGTCCGCCAGCCAACAGGTCGCCATCGTCATGGCGGCGCTGATTGGCTACGCGCTGAACGAGACGCTGGGTCACGACGAGATTGCAGAATGGGGCTGGCGCATTCCCTTCTTTATCGGCTGCCTGATTATCCCGCTGATTTTCGTGCTCCGGCGTTCGCTGCAGGAGACCGAAGCGTTTCTGCAGCGTAAGCATCGTCCCGATACCAAAGAGATACTGACCACTATTGTTAAAAACTGGCGCATCATCAGCGCGGGCACCTTACTGGTGGCGATGACCACCACCACCTTTTATTTTATTACCGTCTATACCCCAACTTATGGCAGAGCGGTACTGCATCTGAGCGCACGCGACAGCTTGCTGGTCACGATGCTGGTCGGTATCTCTAACTTTATCTGGTTGCCGATTGGCGGGGCGCTGTCAGACAAAATAGGCCGCCGTCCGGTACTGATGGGAATTACCGTCCTGGCGCTGCTGACCACCTGGCCGGTGATGCAATGGCTCACCGCCGCGCCGGATTTCACCCGCATGACGCTGGTGCTGCTGTGGTTCTCGTTCTTCTTTGGTATGTATAACGGCGCAATGGTGGCGGCGCTAACGGAAGTGATGCCGGTCTACGTTCGCACCGTGGGCTTTTCGCTGGCGTTTAGCCTCGCCACCGCTATCTTCGGTGGGCTGACGCCGGCTATCTCTACCGCACTGGTCGAAATCACCGGTGATAAGAGCGCGCCAGGCTGGTGGCTGATGTGCGCGGCCCTATGCGGATTCGCCGCCACCGCCATGCTGTTCATGCGTCTGAGCCGCGGCTATCAGCCAGCGGAAATACCGCGTTAAAATAGCGACGGGCGGAGTGTGCGCTCCGCCCGTTTACGCTTAACTGTCTGCTTTATTTAGTGGTGTTATTACTGCGAATCTCCTGCCAGATTTTATCGCAGCGCGCTTTGACCGCCTGGTCATTACCGGTGCGCGTCGCCTGAATACAGGCCTGATAATCCAGCACTCTGACGCTCTCCTGCGTCGCAAACTGCTGATGCGGTTTCTCTTCCTTCAGGACGTTGAGTACGCTCTGACAGGCTTCAATCTTGTCCGGATTACCTTCTGCCGTGTTGATACAGGCGCTATAGGCATCTTTCAATTTGGAATCTTCTTTCGGCGCTGGCGATGGCGCGCAGGCAACCAGACCCGATGCCATGATGGCGATGAGCAGCAACTTTTTCATAGTTATTCTCCCAGAGGGGCGGCAGGCTCACGCCCGCCGCGCAGGCATCAGAAAATGGTGAACGGCGCGATAACCATAAACTTCACGTCACGCTCATCCTGGAAGATGTTGCCGTAACCACCGCTCCAGCTTGGGATGTCGGAGTGGTTGTCGTATTGCGTGAAGTGCAGTTTGAACATCGTTCCTTTCGCCCGGCCTTCCTGCAGGGTGTAGATAGCATCCAGACTGTAGGCGGACTCTTTCAGACGATAGTTAGGATCGTAGTAAGCATCCGGGGATGCCATTCTGCCAGGCTTCGCATCCCAGGCGTAAACATAGGAAGCGCCAAACGCCCAGCCCGGCATATCCCAGTTCTTCATGTCATACATCGCGCCGAAGAATACTGCTTTCTCGCCGTTGGCGTTAAAGTCGGAGCGGTTATCCCACCAGATATCGAGACGACCATTAGAGGAGGCATAGGTTGGCGTCATACGCTGCAGGAAGTAGCCCTGCTGACCATCGGCTTTAACCCAGGTCCCTTCCAGACGCAGATCCAGCACATCGGCCGCTTTATAGCCAAAGGTGATCGCCTGCAGCCACGCGGTGCCGTCGTAGATGTCGTTGACGCCGCCGTTGCTGACTTTATCGCGGGTACCATAGAACTGATAGCTGGCGCTTAACGGCGAACCGGCAATATCAAATTTGTAGCTGGCCTTCGCAAAGTATTGATCGATATAACCTTCAGCCTGGCCAAAAGCGGCTTCCAGCACTAGATCGTTTTTAAAATCGTATTTCGCGCCAAGAGAGTGCAGATAGTCGACCTTGGTTTTCTTATCGTTCTGGTAGAAATCATCCATCTCGATATGCCACGGCGCTTTATATTCGTTGGTCCACATGTAGGAGAAACTCAGCGCGCCGTTATCGCCATAGTCGAAGTTGGCTCCGGCTTCCGCCCCCTGATAGGTACCCGGCATAAAGCTCCAGTGCGGCGCCAGCAGCGTTTGCCCGGTCGGCTGGATATAACCCGCGCGCGCCCACGCCGGGCCGAATTTAAATTTAGCCGCTGCTTTATACAGGCTAATCCCGCTCTTATCGCCGGTATAATCTTCACTGTAGGCACGGTTACTGGAGGAGAAGGCAATTTCGTTCGGGTGGCCGCTGTCGCCGTTTTCCGCCATTTCTATCGCGGTAAAGGCAGCAATATCAATCCCGAACATATCAGCGGCATAGCCGGACTGGAAATCCAGGTTGGCGTTCCAGGTAGAATGGGAAAGGTTGGTTTCATACTTGTCGGTTTCTACGTTTTTACGGTCGCGCTCGCGCTGCCAGTAATAGATACCGCCAGTTAAAGTAGAATCATCGATAAAGCCTGTTGCGCTGGCCTGTGGAGCCACAACCCAACCCGACATCGCGGTGACGGCGGCAATAGCCAGCGCCAGCGTACTACGTTTGCCACTAAACGTACGCATGTGCATATCCTCTTTGACGTTTTAAAATTGCGATTGCCAAAGGCAGCTCGCTAAAAAAATAAAAAAGTACTAAAAGCGGTGCGGTTAAAAGTCCGCGAAACCACTATGGATAGACTATTTTTCGTGACGCGAATTATCAATCTCTTTCGCAGAGCAAAGCTTAAGATTATGACAAAGCGCACATAATTTATGTCTTTTTGTTACAGACTTACTTCTCAGCTTTTTTAACGATAAGTCATGGTTATATCGAAAAAAAATTGATAGTTGCCGGAAGCTGAAACGGTTAAATGTAAATACACCGGCAGGAAGAGATGGGAAATTATTACGGTATTTTAATAAGATTAATTCGCATCGAAAAAAATATCGATTTTTAATTCACTGATTCTGAAATAAAAAAACGCCGCAGTGTGCGGCGTTTCATGAATACGGTGAGCATTACTCGCCGATTTTAGCCCAGGTGTCACGCAGGCCAACGGTGCGGTTGAAGACCAGATGGCCCTCGGTGGCGTAGCGGCTGTCGAGGCAGAAGTAACCTTCGCGCTCGAACTGGTATGCTTTACCCGCCTGCGCTTTCGACAGGCTCGGCTCCGCGAAACCTTGCTTGATGACCAGAGATTCCGGGTTCATTACCGCCAGGAAGTCATCCGCCGCGCCCGGGTTCGGCACGCTAAACAGACGGTCATAGAGGCGAATTTCAACCGACAGCGCGTGCGCCGCGCTCACCCAGTGGATAACGCCTTTGACCTTGCGGCCATCGGCCGGGTCTTTACTCAGGGTATCGGCATCGTAAGTACAGAAGATGGTAGTGATGTTACCCTCTGCATCTTTCTCAACGCGTTCCGCTTTAATCACGTAGGCGTTGCGCAGACGCACCTCTTTACCCAGCACCAGACGCTTGTACTGTTTGTTGGCTTCTTCGCGGAAGTCCGCGCGATCGATCCAGATCTCAGCGCTGAATGGTACTTCGCGGCTGCCCATCTCCGGCTTGTTCGGATGGTTCGGCATCGCCACCATTTCGCTTGCGCCCTGCGGATAGTTTTCGATAACCAGTTTAACCGGATCGATCACCGCCATCGCGCGCGGCGCGTTTTCATTCAGATCTTCACGAATGCACGACTCCAGCGACGCCATCTCAATAGTGTTGTCCTGCTTGGTCACGCCGATGCGTTTGCAGAACTCGCGGATGGATTCAGCGGTATAGCCGCGACGGCGCAGCCCGGAAATAGTCGGCATACGCGGGTCATCCCAGCCTTCCACATGCTTTTCGGTCACCAGCTGATTCAGCTTACGCTTGGACATCACGGTGTATTCGAGATTCAGGCGCGAGAATTCATACTGACGCGGATGCACCGGAATACTGATGTTGTCGAGCACCCAGTCGTACAGACGACGGTTGTCCTGGAACTCCAGGGTACACAGCGAGTGGGTGATACCTTCCAGCGCATCGCTGATGCAGTGGGTGAAGTCGTACATCGGGTAGATGCACCATTTGTTGCCGGTCTGATGGTGTTCGGCAAATTTAATGCGATACAGCACCGGATCGCGCATCACGATGAATGGCGACGCCATGTCGATCTTCGCGCGCAGGCAAGCCTTACCCTCTTCAAAACCGCCGGTACGCATTTTTTCGAACAGCGCGAGGTTCTCTTCCACGCTGCGATCGCGGTACGGGCTGTTTTTACCCGGTTCTTTCAGGGTACCACGGTATTCGCGGATCTCATCGGCGGACAGTTCGTCAACGTAGGCCAAACCTTTGTTGATCAGTTCAACCGCATACTGATGCAGCTGATCGAAGTAATCAGAGGAGTAGCAGACATCGCCGGACCAGTGGAAACCTAACCACTGCACGTCGTTTTTAATCGACTCCACGTATTCGATATCTTCTTTCACCGGGTTGGTGTCATCGAAACGCAGATTACATTGACCTTGATAATCCTGAGCGATGCCGAAGTTCAGGCAAATGGATTTTGCATGGCCAATGTGCAGGTAACCGTTCGGTTCCGGCGGGAAGCGGGTATGAACGGTGGTGTGCTTACCGGTAGCCAGATCTTCATCGATGATCTGACGGATAAAGTTAGTCGGGCGGGCTTCTGCCTCACTCATCACGGGTTCCTCAAAGCGTAAACAACGTATAACGGCACATGATCTTACAAGCAGGGCGCAGAGACAACTATTAGTTACGCAAAATACGTATCTGTTGTTGGATATGGGGGTATTTGCTGCAAAAAAAAGCGGCGCAGGTTTCGCTGCGCCGCTGAGGCAAAACTCTACTCAGGAGCCTTACTTGCCTTTAATCTCGAACAACGGCGTTTGGCCGGCGACAACGTTACCCGTTGCCTGAATCACCAGCGCGCTGTAATCATCGCTGTTGCTGCAGACGACCGGACTGATCATCGAGCGGGCGTTGGCGTTAAGGAACGCCATATCCATTTCCAGGATCGGCTCGCCGGCTTTCACCTGTGCGCCCTCTTCAACCAGACGTTTAAAGCCTTTGCCTTCCAGCGCGACGGTATCAATGCCCATATGGACGACGATTTCCGCGCCGTTATCGGTTTCCAGGCAGAATGCGTGGTTGGTGTTGAAGATTTTCACCACCGTACCGGCCGCCGGCGCGACAACGATGTTATCGGTCGGTTTCACCGCGATACCGTCACCAACGGCTTTGCTGGCGAAGGCTTCATCCGGCACCTGCTCAAGCGCCACCACTTCACCGGTGATCGGGGAAACCAGCGCTTCGACGGTTTTGGCGTTCGCGACCGCCTGCGGTTTGGCCGCAGGCGCGGCGGCTGGCGCGCTGTCAGTCGAAGCAGCCGCAGCAGCAACCGGACCACGGGCAACCACTTTCTTCATGGCGTCGCCAACGGATTCCGCTTTCGCGCCAACAATGACCTGGATGGTCTGTTTGTTCAGTTTCACCACCCCGGAGGCGCCGAGACGTTTACAGGCGGCATCGTTGACTTTCGCCGAGTCGCCGACGGTCAGACGCAGACGGGTGATACAAGCATCAATGGCTTTCAGGTTATCGGTACCGCCTACGGCTGCGATGTAGTTGGTCGCCAGCTGAGTCAGACCTTCTTCGGTGTTGCTGTTAGCTTCTTCAGTCACGACGTCGTCGGTTTTATCTTCACGACCCGGCGTTTTCAGGTTGAACATGCGGATAACCGCGCTGAACAACAGGAAGTAAACGAAGAAGAACACCACGCCCATCACCAGCAGCATCCAGACGTTTTTGCTGGCTGCCGGCAGGCTATACATCAACACGTAGTCGATAGCGCCCGCGGAGAAGGAGAAGCCCGCGTGGATACCCAGCGCCGTTGCGATGAACAGGCTGATACCGGTCAGGATAGCGTGCAGGAGGTACAGCAATGGCGCCAGGAACATGAACAGGAATTCCAGCGGCTCGGTCACACCAGTCAGGAACGCGGTGATGGCCACGGACAGCAGCATACCGCCGACCATCGGACGACGCTCTTTCGGCGCAGCCATGTACATTGCCAGCGCAGCGCCCGGCAGACCGAACATCATGATCGGGAAGAAGCCGGACATGAACATCCCCGCGGTGCCGTCACCGGCATAGAAGCGGTTGATGTCGCCGTGGAAGACCGCACCCGCGGCGTTGGTGAACTCGCCAATCTGGAACCAGGCGATGGTGTTCAGCACCTGATGCAGACCGGTTGGGATCAGCAGACGGTTAATGAAACCGAAGATACCGGAACCCAGCGCGCCCGCAGACACGATCCATTCACCGCCCGCATGAATAGCGTGCTGCACCGGCGGCCAGACATAGCCGAAGATGGCAGCCAGCACCAGACAGAAGAAGCCGGTAGCGATCGGTACGAAGCGTTTGCCGCCGAAGAAGCTCAGGAAGTCTGGCAGTTTAATGCCGGCCCAGCGGTTATAAACAGCACCCGCGACCAGACCGGTAATGATACCCGCCAGTACACCCATGTTAATTTCCGGGTTGATGGTGACCATCGCTTTGGTCATCACGAAATAACCTACCGCGCCGGCCAGCGCCGCAGAACCCGCGTTATCTTTGGACCAGCTTGATGCCACGCCGATGGCGAAGATCAACGCTAAGTTGTCAAAGATTGCCCCACCCGCTTGCGCGATGAAGGGTACGTTCAGCAGATCCGGTTGCCCGAATCGCAGCAGCAATGCCGCGACCGGCAGCACTGCGATAGGGAGCTGTAATGCCCTACCCAGCCGCTGAAAGAAACCTAAAATATTCATCTTATTCCCCCTATGAGACCCCGATGAGGCTCATTTCAAAGCCACTTTTTTATTGTGTAACAAGGTCGGATTTATCACTTACCGGCAAAGTGTGTGAAAAATTAATTCGTATCGCAAATTAAACGGGTATTTTTTGTGACTATAATCACCAAATATCGTATTCCCCCCTCCCTTTGACTGGCTAACATCGAAAACTTATTTTATCATTCAAAAAATCAACACGGATTGACCCCGGTCGGCGCAGTTGCTGCAATACTCTTCATAGTATGCTGGCGCCAATCCGCCAGGTTCTAATTTAACTATAGAGGTGAAGAATGAGACTGATCCCCCTGGTAACAGCTGAACAAGTAGGTAAATGGGCTGCCCGTCATATCGTTAACCGCATTAACGCGTTCAAACCGACCGCGGACCGTCCGTTCGTACTGGGTCTGCCTACCGGTGGTACGCCTCTTACCGCTTACAAAGCGCTGGTTGAAATGCATAAAGCAGGCCAGGTTAGCTTCAAGCACGTTGTTACCTTCAACATGGATGAGTATGTCGGCCTGCCGAAAGAGCATCCGGAAAGCTATCATAGCTTCATGCACCGCAATTTCTTTGACCATGTTGATATTCCAGCTGAAAATATCAACCTGCTGAATGGTAATGCGCCGGATATCGATGCAGAATGCCGTCGTTATGAAGAAAAAATCCGCTCCTACGGTAAAATCCACCTGTTTATGGGCGGAGTAGGTAACGATGGTCATATCGCGTTTAACGAACCGGCCTCTTCTCTGGCGTCCCGTACCCGTATCAAAACCCTGACCCATGACACCCGCGTGGCCAACTCCCGCTTCTTCGACGGCGATGTGGATCTGGTGCCGAAATATGCGCTGACCGTGGGCGTGGGTACCCTGCTGGATGCAGAAGAAGTGATGATTCTGGTGCTGGGCCATCAGAAAGCGCTGGCGCTGCAGGCAGCGGTCGAAGGTAACGTCAACCACATGTGGACCATCACCTGTCTGCAGCTGCATCCGAAAGCGGTTGTGGTCTGCGACGAGCCGTCCACGATGGAACTGAAAGTGAAGACCCTGAAATATTTCAACGAATTAGAAGCTGAAAATATTAAAGGTCTGTAATGTAGTCCGTCCCGCGCCCTGGCGTGGGACCATCTTTTTCTTTGTATGCAACGCCAGAACAATGCGAATTGAGCTGGTGGGGCGTATATACCGGGGGTCGTAATGTATGCATTAACCCAGGGCCGGGTTTACACCGGTCATGAAATTCTCGATGACCATGCGGTCGTTATCGCCAATGGCCGTATCGAACGTCTCTGTCCGCTGGCTGATTTGCCGTCTGAAATTGAGCAACGCTCGGTCAACGGCGCGATTATTGCCCCCGGTTTCATCGACGTCCAGCTGAACGGCTGCGGCGGCGTGCAATTCAACGATAGTCCGGATGCGGTCACCGTCGAAACGCTGGAAATTATGCAGAAAGCGAATGAGCGTTCCGGCTGCACCAACTTCCTGCCGACGCTGATTACTTCCAGCGATGATCTGATGAAGCAAGGCATCCGCGTCATGCGCGAATACCTGCAAAAACACCCCAACCAGGCGCTGGGTCTGCATCTGGAAGGGCCGTGGCTGAATATCGTCAAGAAAGGCACCCATAACCCGGACTACGTGCGTAAACCGGACGCCGCGCTGGTTGATTTCCTGTGCGACAACGCCGACGTTATCACCAAAGTGACGCTGGCCCCTGAGCGCGTCGAGCCGGAAGTGATCCGTAAACTGGTCGCCGCCGGCATCGTGGTTTCGGCAGGTCACTCTAACGCTACGCTGAAAGAAGCGAAAATCGGTTTCCGCGCCGGTATCACTTTTGCGACGCACCTTTATAATGCCATGCCGTACATTACCGGCCGTGAACCGGGTCTGGCCGGCGCCATTTTCGACGAGCCGGATGTCTACTGCGGTATTATCGTTGACGGCATGCACGTCGATTATGCCAACGTGCGTAACGCTAAACGCCTGAAAGGCGATAAACTGTGCCTGGTGACTGACGCCACCGCGCCGGCAGGGGCTAATATTGACCAGTTCATTTTTGCTGGTAAAACAATATACTACCGTAATGGTCTGTGCGTGGATGAAAACGGCACTCTCAGCGGTTCTTCGCTGACCATGATTGAAGGGGTACGTAACCTCGTTGAACATTGCGGCGTAGCGCTGGACGAAGTGCTGCGTATGGCGACGCTCTACCCAGCGCGCGCGATTGGCGTGGACAAGCAGCTCGGCAGCATTGCGCCGGGTATGGTCGCTAACCTGACCGCTTTCAGCCGCGATTATAAAATCATCAAGACCATCGTTAATGGTAACGAGGTCGTCACTGAGTAAGTAAAAGTATGACAGCAGGCGGACAAGCTCAAATTGGTAACGTCGATCTGGTAAAACAGCTGAACAGCGCGGCCGTCTATCGGCTGATTGACCAACATGGTCCCATCTCGCGCATTCAGATAGCGGAACAAAGTCAGCTTGCCCCTGCCAGCGTAACCAAAATTACGCGTCAGCTTATTGAGCGCGGCCTGATCAAAGAAGTCGATCAGCAGGCCTCCACCGGGGGGCGCCGCGCCATCTCTATCATTGCGGAAACCCGCAATTTCAACGCTATCGGCGTGCGGCTTGGCCGCTATGACGCCACCCTGACCCTCTATGATTTAAGCAGTAAGACGCTGGAAGAAGAGCACTTCCCGCTGCCGGAGCGTACCCAGGAAACGCTTGAGCACGCGCTGCTGAATATCATCGCCACCTTTATTGAAAATTGTCAGCGCAAAATCCGCGAGCTCATCGCCATTTCGGTCATTCTGCCGGGGCTGGTCGATCCGGAAAGCGGCGTTATCCGCTATATGCCGCACATTCAGGTAGAGAACTGGGGTCTGGTCGAAGCGCTGGAAAAACGCTTTAACGTCACCTGTTTTGTCGGCCACGATATCCGCAGCCTGGCGTTGGCCGAGCACTATTTTGGCGCAAGCCAGGATTGCGAGGACTCTATTCTGGTGCGCGTACACCGCGGTACCGGCGCGGGCATTATTTCCAACGGGCGCATTTTTATCGGCCGTAACGGCAACGTCGGCGAAATTGGCCATATCCAGGTTGACCCATTAGGCGAACGCTGTCACTGCGGCAACTTCGGCTGTCTGGAAACCGTCGCCGCGAACGCCGCTATTGAGCACCGCGTCCGCCATCTGCTTGAGCAGGGCTATCAAAGCCGCATCACGCTTGATGACTGCAATATCAAAACCATCTGCAAAGCGGCAAATAAAGGCGATGCGCTGGCCTGTGAAGTGGTCGAATACGTTGGCCGTCATCTGGGCAAAACCATCGCCATCGCCATCAACCTGTTTAATCCACAAAAAGTGGTGATTGCCGGTGAAATCGTCGAGGCGGAAAAGGTGCTGCTGCCGGCCATCGAAAGCTGTATCAACGGCCAGGCGTTGAAAGCCTTTCGCCACAATCTGCCGGTGGTACGCTCGACGCTCGATCACCGCTCCGCCATCGGTGCCTTTGCGCTGGTCAAGCGCGCGATGCTCAATGGCATCCTGCTACAGCATTTGCTGGAAAGTTAATCCAGCTTTATAGTTTCGCCTTTCGTTAATGATGTTGGACTGTCCATGACCATTCAAAACGTAATTTGTGATATCGACGGCGTGCTGATGCACGATAACGTGGCTGTTCCCGGCGCCGCTGAATTTATCAAACGCATCCTGGAAAAAGGCATGCCGCTGGTGATGCTGACCAACTATCCTTCGCAAACCGGGCAGGACCTGGCCAACCGCTTCGCCACCGCCGGTATCGAAGTGCCGGATACCGCGTTCTACACCTCCGCCATGGCCACCGCCGATTTCCTGCGTCGCCAGGAAGGTAAAAAAGCCTATGTGGTTGGCGAAGGCGCGCTCATCCACGAACTGTATAAGGCCGGCTTCACCATCACCGACGTTAACCCTGATTTCGTCATCGTTGGCGAGACCCGCTCCTTTAACTGGGAAATGATGCATAAAGCGGCTTTCTTTGTCGCCAACGGCGCGCGTTTCATCGCCACCAACCCGGATACTCACGGCCGTGGCTACTACCCTGCTTGCGGCGCACTCTGTGCGGGAATCGAAAAAATCTCCGGCCGTAAACCGTTTTATGTCGGTAAGCCGAGCCCGTGGATTATCCGTTCCGCGCTTAACAAAATGCAGGCCCACTCCGAGCAAACGGTGATCGTCGGCGATAACCTGCGTACCGATATCCTCGCCGGCTTCCAGGCGGGCCTTGAGACCATTCTGGTGCTCTCCGGAGTCTCCACGCTGGACGATATCGACAGCATGCCGTTCCGCCCGTCGTGGATTTATCCGTCGGTCGCCGAAATCGACGTTTTTTGAGCCGAAACCACGTCCCTGGACGTGGTTTTTTATTTTGGGTGCCGCCAAAAATAGATTCATCTAATGAAAATGGCTTATCGCTAAACAATCATCAATAAAGCCGAGTTAAACATACTCATTTTTCAACATCCGGCAATCAGCATTGCACTTTTTACTTTTCTGCCGGTAAATCTCTTGCGCCCCACTCTCCTTTACGGCATTTTCTTTAACACGCACTAAGACCTTGCAAGAGACGAGGTCTGCATAACATCACTACACGACAGGGTAACGGAGAAGGCTATGTGTTCTATTTTTGGCGTACTGGATATTAAAACTGACGCAGGCGAACTGCGTAAAAAGGCACTGGAACTTTCCCGCCTGATGCGCCACCGCGGACCGGACTGGTCCGGCGTTTATGCCAGCGATAAAGCGATTCTCGCCCACGAACGTCTGTCGATCGTCGACGTCAACGCCGGCGCCCAGCCGCTCTATAACCAACAAAAAACCCATGCGCTGGCGGTCAACGGTGAAATCTACAACCACCAGGCGCTGCGCGCCGAATATGGCGATCGCTACCAGTTCCAGACCGGTTCCGACTGTGAAGTGATCCTCGCGCTGTACCAGGAAAAAGGGCCTGAGTTCCTCGATGAACTGCAGGGGATGTTTGCCTTCGCGCTGTATGACAGCGAGAAAGACGCTTATCTGATTGGCCGCGACCATATCGGTATTATTCCGCTGTATATGGGCCACGACGAGCACGGCAACTTCTACGTCGCCTCTGAAATGAAAGCGCTGGTGCCGGTCTGCCGCACGATTAAAGAGTTCCCTGCGGGTAGCTACCTGTGGAGCCAGGATGGCGAAATTCGCCAGTACTATCAGCGCGACTGGTTCGACTACGACGCGGTAAAAGACAACGTCACGGATAAAAACGAACTGCGTCAGGCGCTGGAAGAGTCGGTGAAGAGCCACCTGATGTCCGACGTACCTTACGGCGTGCTGCTCTCCGGCGGCCTGGACTCGTCGGTGATTTCGGCCATTACCAAAAAATACGCCGCCCGCCGCGTTGAAGATCAGGAGCGCAGCGAAGCCTGGTGGCCGCAACTGCATTCATTCGCGGTCGGCCTCGAAGGCTCCCCTGACCTGAAAGCGGCGCAGGAAGTCGCAAACCACCTCGGCACCGTGCATCACGAAATTCACTTTACGGTACAGGAAGGGTTGGATGCGATCCGCGACGTTATCTATCACATCGAAACGTACGACGTGACTACCATTCGCGCCTCGACGCCGATGTACCTGATGTCGCGTAAAATTAAAGCCATGGGCATTAAAATGGTGCTCTCTGGCGAAGGTTCCGATGAAGTATTCGGCGGGTATCTCTACTTCCACAAAGCGCCGAACGCTAAAGAACTGCATGAAGAAACGGTGCGTAAACTGCAGGCGCTGCACATGTTTGACTGCGCCCGCGCTAACAAAGCGATGTCCGCCTGGGGGGTAGAGGCCCGTGTACCGTTCCTCGATAAGAAATTCCTCGATGTGGCGATGCGCATCAACCCGCAGGATAAAATGTGCGGCAACGGCAAAATGGAAAAACATATTTTGCGCGAATGCTTTGAGTCCTATCTGCCAGCCAGCGTCGCCTGGCGCCAGAAAGAGCAGTTCTCCGACGGCGTGGGCTATAGCTGGATTGATACGCTGAAAGAAGTGGCGGCAAAACAGATTAGCGACCAGCAGCTGGAGACGGCAAGCTTCCGCTTCCCGTACAACACGCCGACCTCTAAAGAAGGTTATCTGTACCGCGAAATCTTCGAAGAGCTGTTCCCGCTGCCCAGCGCGGCGGAATGCGTACCCGGCGGCCCGTCCGTTGCCTGCTCTTCAGCGAAAGCCATCGAGTGGGATGAAGCGTTCAAAACCATGAACGATCCATCAGGACGCGCGGTCGGCGTCCACCAGTCAGCTTATAAATAAGCAATCAACACGCATAGCGGACCCTACGGGGTCCGCCAGGCTGCTGACAAAGAAGGAAAAAGCGTGGTTTTTCCTTCTTTGTGGCTATCAGTCGAAAATCAATGAATTGATTTTCCTTGTTATTTGCCTGTCGCTATCTGCAAACCTAACGATGTATAAGGTTTGTCATCAATCTCACGGACCCTACGGGGTCCGTTTTTTTTATGCCAAAATTGGCAAATAAAAACGATAAATAATCAATTCTTGCCGATTATTGCAGCATGCTGTTCGCAACCTAACCAAACAGTCACATTACGACGATTTTCCTTGAAAAAGTGGTTGACGCTCGCAGGCCCAATACGCATAATGCGCCCCGCAACGCCGATAAGGTAACGCGAAAAAAAGATGGCTACGTAGCTCAGCTGGTTAGAGCACATCACTCATAATGATGGGGTCACAGGTTCGAATCCCGTCGTAGCCACCATCTTTTTTGCGGGAGTGGCGAAATTGGTAGACGCACCAGATTTAGGTTCTGGCGCCGCAAGGTGTGCGAGTTCAAGTCTCGCCTCCCGCACCATTCACCAAAAAGCGTTGCACGGATGGGGTATCGCCAAGCGGTAAGGCACCGGTTTTTGATACCGGCATTCCCTGGTTCGAATCCAGGTACCCCAGCCATATTTCTTCGATATTTGCGGTTAGCCGCGACGGTATTGGGGTATCGCCAAGCGGTAAGGCACCGGTTTTTGATACCGGCATTCCCTGGTTCGAATCCAGGTACCCCAGCCATCGAAGAAACAGCATGACAATTTGGCTACGTAGCTCAGCTGGTTAGAGCACATCACTCATAATGATGGGGTCACAGGTTCGAATCCCGTCGTAGCCACCATATTCAGGACTATCGGTTAATATCGGTAAATCCGTAAAAATTTGTTGGGGTATCGCCAAGCGGTAAGGCACCGGATTCTGATTCCGGCATTCCGAGGTTCGAATCCTCGTACCCCAGCCAAATTCAAAAGACGTCCCTCTGTGAACGCAGCCTGTTGGGGTATCGCCAAGCGGTAAGGCACCGGATTCTGATTCCGGCATTCCGAGGTTCGAATCCTCGTACCCCAGCCACTTATTAACAAAAAAGCTCACTTCGGTGAGCTTTTTTGCTTTCTGCGGATAGTCATCTTGCCGATGCAGGTACTGCAAAACTTTAGTCTGCAGCCCCCATCGGCAAATGCCCCTTTACAACCCTAATGCATATTTCAATGCCTGGCGCTTTAATACACCGGCACGTTCGGCAGCCATCAGGCCAATATTACGCAACACGCGCACCGGCGCTAAATCGTTGCTGAAGCCGGCATAGAACAGATCCATGCCGGATTGCATAATAAAGTTATCCGCCCGGCGCCGCGCCTGATAGCGCTTCAGCACCGGCAAGCTGGACCAGGCTTCCCCGCGCCCGCGGGCTTCCGCCAAAATATCCAGCAGCGCGTCAACGTCGCGATAGCCAAGGTTAACCCCCTGCCCCGCCAGCGGATGAATGGTATGCGCCGCATCCCCTACCAGCGCCAGCCCCGGTTGCACGTACTGCAGCGCATGTCGGCGGGTTAACGGGAAGGCGCCGGCGCTCATTGGCGTCACGCTGCCCAGACGTTTCGGGAAATGCGCGGTGATTTCCTGCTGCAGTTGGGTCATCGACATCGCCTGCAGCTGGCGGATGCGCGCCGGGGTGTCGTACCACACCAGCGACGCCCAGTTATCGAATAGCGGCAGGAAGGCGCGCGGCCCGCTGGGGGTGAACTGTTGCCAGGTGCTATCACCGGGATCGTCGGCGCACTGCACGCTAATTAGCATACAGGATTGCTGATATTGCCACGCCTGTACGCCGATGCCGGCCAGTTCGCGCACCTGAGAATTCGCGCCGTCTGCGCCGATCGCCAGTTGCGCCGTGCAAACGCTCTCATCGCTCAGGCGCAGCGAAACGCCCTGCGGCTCACGATGAAGCTCGCTTAACGTCACGCCAACCCGCAAGCTCACCTGCGGATGGGCTTCAAGCGCCTGCCACAGCGCCAGCTGTAGCACGCTATTTTCCACCATATAGCCAAGCTCAGGCAGCTTCAGCTCGGCGGCATTAAAGTCAACGTGCGCGCTTTCCCACTCCCAGGTTTCAAGACGACGATAAGCATGCGCGCGCATACCGCGCACCGCTTCCCAAACGCCGAGGCTTTTGAGCAAGCCGACCGACGACGCGCTGATCGCCGAAATACGCACATCCGGCGCCGCAGCGGCATCAAAGGCCGGAGGCGCGTGTTTTTCTATCACCGTCACCGAAAACCCGTGTTGCGCCAGCCCCAGCGCCAGCGCGCCGCCGACCATTCCGCCGCCGACGATGGCGATATCTGTTGCATGAATTGTCATGGCAATTATCCTTAAAGCTGATTTCCTTAAGTTTACCGGATTTTTTGCACCTTGCGGGGGATCGTGGTCGCACTGGTCAGGTGGCAACCAAAGCATTACAATGCGTACCCTGCAAACGAATTCTAATTCTTAACTTATACCCGTCTTTATAATTGAGCATGAGCAAGTCGATGACAAAAAAACTCCATATTAAAACCTGGGGCTGTCAGATGAACGAATACGATTCATCCAAGATGGCCGATCTGCTGGATGCCACCCATGGGTATCAACTCACAGAAGTGGCCGAAGAAGCGGACGTGCTGCTGCTCAACACCTGCTCAATTCGCGAGAAGGCGCAGGAAAAAGTGTTCCATCAGCTTGGCCGCTGGAAACTACTGAAAGAGAAAAAACCCGGCGTGATTATCGGCGTCGGCGGCTGTGTCGCCTCCCAGGAAGGCAAACTGATTCGCCAGCGCGCCCATTACGTTGACATTATTTTTGGCCCGCAGACGCTGCATCGCCTGCCGGAGATGATCGACGCGGTGCGCAATAACCATAAACCGGTTATCGATGTGAGCTTCCCGGAAATCGAAAAATTCGATCGCCTGCCGGAACCGCGCGCCGAGGGGCCGACCGCCTTCGTTTCCATTATGGAAGGCTGCAACAAATACTGCACTTACTGCGTGGTGCCCTATACCCGCGGTGAAGAAGTGAGCCGTCCGTGCGACGATATTCTGTTTGAAATCGCTCAACTGGCGGCGCAAGGGGTGCGTGAAGTCAACCTGCTCGGGCAGAACGTTAACGCCTGGCGCGGCGAAAACTACGATGGCACGACCGGCAACTTTGCCGATCTGCTGCGTCTGGTCGCCGCCATCGACGGCATCGACCGTATTCGCTTCACCACCAGCCACCCGATTGAGTTTACTGACGATATCATCGAGGTCTATCGCGATACCCCTGAGCTGGTGAGCTTCCTGCATTTACCGGTGCAGGCTGGTTCCGATCGCGTACTGAACCTGATGGGCCGTACCCACACCGTGCTGGAATATAAAGCGATTATCCGCAAGCTGCGCGAAGCGCGCCCGGATATTCAGATTAGCTCCGACTTTATCGTCGGTTTCCCTGGCGAAACGACGGAAGACTTCGAAAAAACCATGAAGCTGATTGCCGAGGTTAACTTTGATGTCAGCTACAGCTTTATCTTCTCTGCCCGCCCGGGCACCCCGGCGGCGGATATGGTCGACGATGTTCCTGAAGCCGATAAAAAACAGCGCCTGTATATTCTGCAGGAGCGTATTAATCAGCAGGCGATGGCATGGAGCCGCCGCATGCTCGGCACCACCCAGCGTATTCTGGTAGAAGGCACGTCGCGTAAGAGCCTGATGGAGCTCTCCGGGCGCACCGAGAACAACCGCGTGGTGAACTTCGAAGGCACGCCGGATATGGTCGGTAAATTCGTCGACGTAGAAATCGTCGATGTCTACACTAACTCATTACGCGGCAAAATTGTCCGCACAGAAGATGAGATGGGACTGCGCGTCGTGGAATCGCCGGAATCGGTCATTGCGCGTACGCGAAAAGAAAACGATCTGGGCGTCGGCATCTACCAGCCGTAATTCCGGCAGGCCTGTCGCTTCCGGCAGGCCTTGCATTTCCCCTCCTCGCCCCTATATCTACAGCAATGCTTGCGCCATATTCCCGTGACGTGAATAATTTCCTTATTGGCCGGATGACGATTGTTCTCCGGCAACACACGTAATAAGAGGAACAGTTTGAACATAGAAACCCGTGAAATTACCCTGGAGCCAGCGGACAATGCCCGCCTGTTAGCACTGTGCGGCCCGTTTGACGACAACATCAAACAGCTGGAGCGTCGGTTGGGTATTGAGATCAACCGCCGCGACAATCACTTTAAACTGACCGGCCGCGCCATCTGCGTGCACGCCGCGGCCGATATTCTGACAAGCCTGTATGTCGATACCGCGCCAATGCGCGGCCAGATTCAGGATATTGAACCGGAACAAATCCACCTGGCTATTAAAGAAGCCCGGGTCCTCGAGCAGAGCGCCGAGAGCGTGCCGGAATACGGCAAGGCCATCAATATCAAAACCAAACGCGGGGTGATCAAACCGCGTACGCCAAACCAGGCGCAATACATCGCCAATATCCTCGACCACGACATTACCTTTGGCGTCGGCCCGGCGGGTACTGGTAAAACCTATCTTGCGGTCGCCGCGGCGGTCGATGCCCTGGAGCGTCAGGAAATTCGCCGCATTCTGCTGACTCGTCCTGCGGTCGAAGCAGGCGAGAAGCTCGGCTTCCTGCCAGGCGACTTAAGCCAGAAGGTTGACCCGTATTTGCGCCCGCTGTACGACGCGCTGTTCGAGATGCTCGGCTTTGAGAAAGTCGAGAAACTGATTGAGCGTAACGTCATTGAAGTCGCGCCGCTGGCCTACATGCGCGGGCGTACGCTGAATGACGCCTTTATCATTCTCGACGAAAGCCAGAACACCACCATCGAGCAGATGAAGATGTTCCTGACCCGTATCGGCTTTAACTCGAAAGCGGTTATCACCGGCGACGTTACCCAGATTGACCTACCGCGCAATACCAAATCAGGTCTGCGCCACGCCGTCGAAGTGCTGGCGGAAGTCGATGAAATCAGCTTCAACTTCTTCCACAGCGAAGACGTGGTGCGCCATCCGGTGGTCGCCCGCATCGTCAATGCCTATGAGGCATGGGAAGAAGCCGAACAAAAACGTAAAGCAGAACTGGCCGCCGAGCGCAAACGCGAAGCCCAGGAACAGGAGCAAAAATGAGTCAGGTGATTCTCGATTTACAGCTGGCCTGCGAAGACACCAGCGGTCTACCGGACGAAGCCCTCTTTCAACGCTGGGTGGATGCCGTCATCCCGCAGTTCCAGGAAGAGTCAGAGTTAACGATTCGCCTGGTTGATGTCGCCGAAAGCCACGAGCTGAACCTGACCTATCGCGGCAAGGATAAGCCGACTAACGTCCTCTCCTTCCCCTTCGAAGCCCCGCCGGGCATTGAGATGCCGCTGCTCGGCGATCTGATTATCTGCCGCCAGGTGGTTGAACAGGAAGCCAAAGAGCAGGAAAAACCGCTGGAGGCACACTGGGCGCACATGGTCGTGCACGGTAGCCTGCACCTGCTGGGCTACGATCATATCGAAGATGAAGAAGCGGAAGAAATGGAAGGCCTCGAAACAGAGATAATGCTTGCTCTGGGCTATGAGGATCCGTACATTGCCGAGAAGATTGCTGAATAGTAACTTGCCGGATGACGGCGCAAGCGCCTTATCCGGCCTACATTCATGCGTATCCCAGGCCTGATAAGCGTAGCGCTATCAGGCGAAACATGCCGTACGACGCTGAGTTTACGCGCGACGAGCGACAATTAAATCAACACGAGAACCCATACGACGCCATGAGCGACGACAATTCACACAGTAGTGACACAGTAAACAGCAAAAAGGGATTTTTCTCCCTCTTACTCAGCCAACTTTTCCACGGTGAACCCAAAAACCGTGATGAATTATTGGCGCTGATCCGTGACTCCGGGCAGAACGAGCTTATCGATGAAGATACGCGCGACATGCTCGAAGGGGTAATGGATATCGCCGACCAGCGCGTCCGCGATATTATGATCCCGCGTTCGCAAATGATTACCCTGAAACGCAACCAGACGCTGGACGAGTGCCTCGATGTGATCATCGAATCCGCCCACTCGCGTTTCCCGGTCATTAGCGAAGATAAAGATCACATTGAAGGGATTCTGATGGCTAAGGATCTGCTGCCGTTTATGCGCAGCGACGCCGAAGCTTTCAGCATGGAAAAAGTGTTACGTCCGGCGGTTGTCGTGCCTGAAAGCAAGCGGGTTGACCGCATGCTGAAAGAGTTCCGCTCGCAACGTTATCATATGGCGATCGTCATCGACGAGTTCGGCGGCGTCTCTGGTCTGGTGACTATCGAAGATATTCTCGAACTTATCGTCGGCGAAATCGAAGACGAATACGATGAAGAGGAAGATATCGATTTCCGTCAGCTAAGCCGTCATACCTGGACGGTACGCGCGCTGGCATCGATTGAAGATTTCAATAAAGCCTACGGCACCCACTTCAGCGATGAAGAGGTCGATACCATCGGCGGACTGGTGATGCAGGCCTTTGGTCATCTCCCGGCCCGCGGCGAGTCGATTGACATTGATGGTTACCAATTCAAGGTCGCAATGGCTGACAGCAGACGTATTATTCAGGTCCATGTAAAGCTTCCTGATGATGCGCCGCAGCCGAAGCTGGAAGACTAATTTAACGGGACGATTAACCTAAATGGTATTTGCCTCTTTACTTGAACGCCAGCGCGTACGTCTGCTGCTGGCGCTGTTATTCGGAGCCAGCGGAACGCTGGCTTTTTCACCTTACGACTTCTGGCCAGCGGCGATTGTCTCGCTGTTTGGTCTGCAGGCGCTCACTCTCAACCGTCGCCCGCTACAGAGCGCCTGGATTGGCTACTTCTGGGGGCTTGGGCTATTCGGCACCGGTATTAACTGGGTTTACGTTAGCATCGCGCAGTTCGGCGGCATGCCGGGCCCGGTTAACGTTTTCCTCGTTGCTTTGCTGGCGGCCTATTTATCGCTGTACACCGGTCTGTTCGCCGGGATCCTCGCGAGACTGTGGCCGAAAACCAACTGGATCCGTCTGGCCATTGCCGCGCCTGTCATCTGGCAAATTACCGAATTTCTCCGCGGCTGGGTGCTGACCGGTTTCCCGTGGCTGCAGTTCGGCTATAGCCAGATTGACGGTCCGCTAAAGGGCCTGGCGCCGGTGATGGGCGTTGAGGCGATAAACTTTCTGTTGATGGTGGTCAGCGGCCTGCTGGCGCTGGCTATCGCGCAGCGTCACTGGAAACCGCTGCTGGTGGCGATAGTGCTATTTGCTCTGCCCTTCCCGCTGCGTTATATCCAGTGGTATCAACTGCTGCCTGAGCGGGCGACGGAAGTCTCTTTGGTGCAGGGCGATATCCCGCAGGCGATGAAATGGGATGAAAACCAGCTGGTAAACACCCTGAAAACCTATCTCGATCTCACCCAGCCGCATATGGGTAAATCGCAGCTGATTATCTGGCCGGAGTCGGCGATTCCGGATCTGGAAATCAATCAGCAGCATTTCCTCAGTATGGTTGATGACCTGATGCGGGCAAAAAATAGCTCGTTGATTACCGGTATTGTCGATGCGCGCCTCAATAAACAAAACCGCTACGATACCTACAACACCATCATCACGCTGGGTAAAGATAACCCGTACAGCTACGACTCGACCAATCGCTATAACAAAAACCATCTGGTGCCGTTCGGCGAATTCGTACCGCTGGAGTCGATTTTACGACCTCTGGCGCCGTTCTTCGATTTGCCGATGTCCTCGTTCAGCCGCGGCCCTTACGTGCAGCCGCAGCTGGTAGCGCATAACCTGAAGCTTACGGCGGCAATTTGCTACGAAATCATTCTCGGCGAGCAGGTCCGCGATAATTTCCGCCCGGATACCGATTATCTGCTGACTATCTCCAACGATGCGTGGTTTGGTAAGTCAATTGGCCCATGGCAGCACTTCCAGATGGCGCGGATGCGCGCGCTGGAACTGGCGCGCCCGCTGCTACGCAGCACCAACAACGGTATCACCGCCGTTATTGGCCCGCGTGGTGAAATTCAGGACATGATCCCACAGTTTACCCGCGCGGTGTTGACCACTAAGGTCACGCCAACCACCGGCCTGACGCCGTATGCTCGTACCGGCAATTGGCCGCTGTGGGCGTTAACCGCCCTCTTTGGCTTTGCCGCGCTGGTGATGAGCCTGCGCCAGCGTCGACGCTAATCTTTACCGCCGGGCAGCCGCCCGGCCTGCTCCCGGCGGCATTCGTCGCCGGCGGACCTTCCCCGCTTTACGCTCTCCAGCGCCAATCTGGCACGTCCATTGCTTAATTTCATCCCTGTAGGCGATTTTGACCGCGGTTGTACCAGGGTTGCACCGAAAGCGTTCGCACTTCGCGCCACGTTGGTGCAACAACCCTTTTTTGCCCACAAATGGTGCGGTGCGCTTCGCAAAAATAAACAATAACGCATCAAAATCTTTACATTAAGCCAAACTAAATGCTAACAAGCTCATACAAATACTGCACTTTAAGATTGCAGACGATTCCCGAAAGCGCCGCCTTACGGCAATGCTCACAGGAATAACAACACATACACACAATCACAATGGGTATCACTAGCGTCCCTGGCGTTAAGGATAAGGAGTTGGATATGCAATTACGTAAACTGGCCGCCGCAATGCTGGTCATGGGAGTGACCGCTGGTCTGGCGCACGCTGAAGATGCCGCCCCGGCCGCAGGTCAGAGCACGCTGGATAAAATCGCCAAAAACGGGGTGATCGTCGTCGGCCACCGCGAGTCGTCAGTACCATTCTCCTATTACGATAACCAACAAAAAGTGGTGGGTTACTCTCAGGATTACTCCAACGCTATCGTTGAAGCCATAAAGAAAAAGCTGAATAAACCCGATCTGCAGGTGAAACTGATTCCGGTCACCTCGCAGAACCGCATCCCGTTACTGCAGAACGGCACTTATGATTTCGAGTGCGGTTCCACCACCAACAACCTTGAGCGTCAGAAGCAGGCCGCCTTCTCCGATACCATTTTCGTCGTCGGCACTCGTCTGCTGGTGAAAAAAGGTGGGCCGATTAAAGACTTCCCGGATCTGAAAGACAAAGCGGTAGTCGTCACTTCCGGTACTACCTCGGAAGTGCTGCTGCATAAGCTGAACGACGAGAAGAAAATGAACATGCGCATCATCAGCGCGAAAGATCACGGCGACTCTTTCCGTACGCTGGAAAGTGGCCGCGCGGTGGCCTTTATGATGGATGATGCCCTGCTGGCCGGCGAGCGCGCAAAAGCGAAGAAACCGGATAACTGGGAAATCGTCGGTACGCCGCAGTCGAAAGAGGCCTATGGCTGCATGCTGCGTAAAGACGACGCATCGTTCAAAACACTGGTAGATGACACCGTTGCCCAGGCGCAGACCTCTGGCGAAGCGGCGAAATGGTTCGATACCTGGTTTAAGAACCCGATTCCGCCGAAAAATCTGAACCTGAACTTCGAACTGTCCGACGACATGAAGGCGCTGTTCAAATCACCCAATGACAAGGCTCTTAACTAATTAAAAAAACAGGGGCTCGATAAAGTAGCCCTCCCGATTGTTGCCTTTGCACGGACAGACTATACGGTGGCTGGTCGTTCCCCAGCCGCCGCGAATACCGAAACAAGCAGGGCAACAATCTTCGAGGGTAGCGCTGCTACCCTTTTTTTTCTGGAGTTTATTTATGTCAATAGACTGGAACTGGGGAATATTCCTGCAACCCGCCCCGTTCGGCAACACCACTTATCTAGGCTGGTTATGGAGCGGCTTTCAGGTTACCGTCGCGCTGTCGATTAGCGCCTGGATTATCGCTTTCCTCATCGGCTCGCTGTTCGGTATTCTGCGTACCGTCCCTAACCGCTGGTTAGCCGGGATCGGCACCTGCTACGTCGAACTGTTTCGTAACGTTCCACTGATTGTCCAGTTCTTTACCTGGTACCTTGTTATTCCGGAGTTTCTGCCGGAAAACATCGGCATGTGGTTTAAGTCGGAACTGGATCCAAATATTCAGTTCTTTGTCTCCTCAATGCTGTGCCTTGGGCTGTTTACCGCTGCCCGCGTCTGCGAGCAGGTCCGCGCCGCGATACAGTCCCTTCCTCGCGGGCAGAAAAATGCCGGCCTGGCGATGGGGCTGACCCTGCCGCAAACCTATCGCTACGTGCTGCTGCCGAACGCTTATCGCGTTATCGTGCCGCCGATGACCTCGGAAATGATGAACCTGGTAAAAAACTCGGCTATCGCTTCCACTATCGGTCTGGCGGATATGGCGGCGCAGGCGGGCAAGCTGCTGGATTACTCAGCCCACGCCTGGGAATCGTTTACCGCGATCACCCTCGCCTATGTATTCATCAACGCCGTAATCATGCTGGTGATGTATGTGGTTGAACGTAAAGTTCGCCTGCCGGGCAATATGGGAGGCAAATAATGTACGATTTTGACTGGAGTTCAATTGTTCCTTCCATGCCCTACCTGCTGGCAGGGTTGGTCATTACGCTGAAAATCACCGTCACGGCAATTATTATCGGTATCGTCTGGGGCACCATTCTGGCGGTGATGCGCCTGTCAAGCTTCCTGCCGTTGGCGTGGTTTGCCAAAACCTACGTTAACGTTTTCCGCTCGATTCCGCTGGTGATGGTGCTGCTGTGGTTCTATCTGATCGTTCCCGGATTCCTGCAAAACGTGCTGGGGCTGTCGCCGAAAACCGATATTCGCCTGATTTCGGCGATGGTGGCATTTTCGATGTTTGAAGCGGCCTACTATTCGGAAATTATTCGCGCCGGGATCCAGAGTATTTCCCGTGGTCAGTCGAGCGCCGCGCTGGCGCTGGGGATGACCCACTGGCAATCGATGAAGTTGGTGATTCTGCCGCAGGCCTTCCGCGCGATGGTCCCGCTGCTGTTAACCCAGGGTATCGTCCTGTTCCAGGATACCTCGCTGGTGTACGTCCTGAGCCTGGCCGATTTCTTCCGTACCGCCTCCACCATTGGCGAACGTGACGGAACCCAGGTGGAAATGATCCTGTTCGCAGGCGCCGTTTATTTTGTATTTAGTCTCAGCGCATCGCTGTTGGTCAGCTGGTTGAAGAAAAGGACTGTGTAATGATTACCCTGAAAAATATTTCAAAATGGTATGGTCACTTTCAGGTGCTGACCGATTGCTCCACCGAAGTGAAAAAAGGCGAGGTTGTGGTGGTTTGCGGGCCGTCAGGCTCCGGTAAATCGACGCTGATTAAAACCGTTAATGGCCTTGAGCCGGTGCAGCAAGGCGAAATTATCGTTGATGGCACTCAGGTTAACGATAAGAAAACCAATCTTGCTAAACTGCGTTCCCGCGTCGGTATGGTATTCCAGCACTTTGAACTGTTCCCGCACCTGTCGATCATCGACAACCTGACGCTGGCGCAAATTAAGGTTCTCAATCGCGATAAAGAATCTTCGCGTAAAAAGGGGCTTAAGCTGCTGGAGCGCGTGGGTCTGGCGGCGCATGCGGAAAAATATCCGGCGCAGCTCTCCGGCGGCCAGCAGCAGCGTGTCGCGATCGCGCGCGCGCTGTGCATGGATCCGATCGCGATGCTGTTCGATGAGCCAACTTCAGCGCTAGACCCGGAGATGATCAACGAAGTACTGGACGTGATGGTCGAGCTGGCTAACGAAGGTATGACCATGATGGTGGTGACGCACGAAATGGGCTTTGCCCGTAAAGTGGCTAACCGGGTTATCTTTATGGATGAAGGTAAAATTGTCGAAGATGTCGATAAAGAAGCCTTCTTCGCCAACCCGCAATCAGAACGCGCGAAAGATTTCCTTGCCAAAATCCTGCACTAAATTACCAGCGCGCACGTCATGTGCGCGCCTTTTCTCCCTCGATAATGTGTGCCATATATTAGTTGTTTATTTTAATTGTTTTCTTATTAAACCAGTGAATAATTTAACACTCCCCCCTAACAAATCACATTCTAAATTAATTTAATTCATACAAAATTCAGTTTTCTTCGCATGGCTAAGCGTTACCGCCACCGCTAACATACCCCCCTTAAGAACAAGCCCTGGGAATATTTCCCAACACAAAACTTTCTGATAATAAAAAATAATATTTTTATGGATGACCCTATACCCTGAATAAGGCCGTGTTTTAAGCAAGCTTAGCAATACAGCATGCAAATTTAATGAAACAAATGGAACTTGCTTCATGTTTAATAAAAAAAATCTGATTCACACCCTGCTGATTGTGTTTTTGTGTCAGCAGCAGGTTTTCGCCAGTACGATAGTCTCCACCACGACTAACCAAAACGAGCAGGATAAAGCCCGTCAGGCGGCGCTGACACCACAGCAGCAGGCCGCCCAGGCTTCACTAATTAATACCGACCGACAAACGCTCACGTTTCCAAAGGAAGAAAACTGCAGGTTCATCAATAATATTCATATCGATTCTGCCGAGCCGAAGCTCACGCATCAGCTTCTTGACAACCTTACAGCTCAGGCTCTGCATCGTTGTCTGGGGATTAACGGTATTCAGCACCTCACCATGGCATTACAAAATGAGTTAATCGCCCGTGGTTACATCACTTCATTACTGACCATCCCGGAACAGTCATTGACGGAGGGCACATTAAGGCTCGAACTCGCTTATGGCAAAATCGGTGATATTTTCTGGTCAACGACAAGCGAGCAAACCACCAGCATCTGGAACAATATCCCCACCGGCAAGGGAGATATCCTGCGGCTCTCCGACCTCGAACAGGGAATGGAAAACCTGCGCCGCCTGCCAGGAAGTTCGGCGAATATGCAAATATTACCGGGACAACGGGAGGCAGAAAGCAATCTGCAGCTAACGCGTCGGCTGGATAAAAAATGGCAGGTGGCAGCCTGGATGGATGACGCTGGCAGCCGCGCCAGCGGTCGCTATCAGGCCGGAGGTGCGCTCTATCTTTATGATATCACCACACTCAACGACATTTTCTATGTCTCAGGAGGAGGAGATATCGAGTTTAATCAACATAATGATGGTAACCAGAATGGCAGTCTGTATTACTCGATTCCCTTCGGTTACTGGGCGTTAGGTCTTTACGGTTCACAGAGCCAATATCGCCAGTTGTTCAGGGGCAACTGGTCGCAAACGGATTATAAAAGTAAAAATCGCTACTATAGCGCGACGCTGTCACGACTGCTGTCTCACACCCGTCAGCAAAAAACGTCGCTGGATTTCCGTATCTCAAAAAGTACATCACACTACTATTTTGGCGGTGAAGAACTTAGGGTGATGCGCAAACAGAACCCGACATGGGAGCTGACGCTACGACAGCAACGCTATTTCGATAAAAAAGTCGTCGCCGCCAGCCTGGGGTTACAGCGCCGCCTCCCATGGCTAAACTCCGTCGCCACACCGGAAGAAAAAGCAGGCCAGTTCAGTAAGCGCTCACGCGTAGTACATGCCGATTTGCAGGCCTTAATGAAATTCGATTTAACCGGAGATAGATTTAGCTATGCACCGCATTTTAATGCGCAATATAGCCCGGACATTCTCTCTTCGGATAACCAATTTAATATTGGCAACCGCTGGACGGTTCGCGGATTTGATGGCGAATATACTCTCTCTGGCAATCAGGGATGGTACTGGAGCAATGATTTCATCTGGGATATTGCCGGCCCGGAACAGCAATTCTATTTAGGATTAGATATTGGTCGTATTATCGGCAGTGAACAATATCGGCAAGGAAAAGTTATTTCAGGTGCCGTTAGCGGATTGCGCGGTGATATATTCTCAACACAATATGATTTTTTCATCGGCACACCGCTAAGTAAACCAGATAACTTTAGTAGTGACTCATTCAATATGGGTTTCTCATTGAAGTGGAAGTATTAACACAACCTATTTTTCACTATATTTAAAGGAATAAATTCATGTTTAAGTTTAAATTAACCTATGTTGCTTTAGCAGCAGCGTTAAGCTCGACGGTGGTGTACGCCGATCCGTCGACTTACACCCATCTATCAGGCGCAACGGTGGTTGATATTGAAGCGCCGAATGCTGCAGGCGTTTCGCACAACCTGTATCGTGAATTTAACGTTGGCAGCAACGGTTTAATACTCAATAACAGCGACAGCGATATTAATCATGCGACTTTTGGCAATATTGCCAAAAACAACAACCTGACCAATGGCGGCGCATCGGTGATCCTGAATGAAGTCACCTCCAATAAAGCCAGTTCATTAAATGGCTTCATTGAAGTCGCCGGGCTGAAAGCCGACGTGGTAATCGCTAACCCTAACGGTATTACCTGCTCCGGCTGTAGTTTCGTTAATACCAACAAGGCAATATTAACGACAGGTCAGGTGAATTTGACCGATGAAGGCGCTATCGGCAGCTATACCATCACCAATGGCAAAATCACCATCGGTGAAAATGGCATGAACGCTGCTAACAGCTATGCTGCTCTACTCGCCGACGCGATTAAAATTAATGGTAAAGTGCAGGCCAAGAACGCCCTTGTTAGTGCAGGTAATTTCACCATGGATAACAGTTCTGGCGCGGTGACCTCAGCGGGTAAAAAAGCGACCCTGATCGAAATGACGATTAACCCGCAATACAGCATCGACGTCAGTAGTCTTGGCGGCATTACTGCCAACAGCATTAGCATGATTGGCAATAACATTGGTTTTGGCGTACGTAATAATGGCTCTATTATCTCAAACAGCTCACTGCAACTCACCAGCTACGGAAACCTGATAAATAAAGGGACGATAAAAGGAAACGGTCTGCTAAGCCAGGTTTCTACGGTCACAGGTATCACCAATGAAGGCAGTATCGGCGGAGCCAATTATTTAATGCTCTCCAGTGGGGATTATATCGTTAACGTCGGTTCTATCACTGGCGGTCAGCTAATTGCCACCGCTAACGGCAACATCACTAACGGCGACTCTGGAACGATGACCGGAACCAGTGGGTTAAGCCTGGCCAGCGGTGGAAAAATCCGTAATGAGGCTAAGGCCTCCCTGCTGTCGAATAACCAGATTTCCGCCACGGCAATAGGCGATTTTCTGAATGAAGGGAAAATCAGTGCTAAAAACACCACCCTTACTTTTGTTGGCGAGAGTTTTAAAAATACCGGGAACATTAATTCAACCGGCAACACCACCATTCAGTCTCTTAAGCAGGATGGCACCGTAAATGTCGGGGAAATCTACAATCTGGGTAATATCACTGGCGAAAACATCAATCTACAAACCAACGGCACACTGGCGCAAAGCACCAGTGGCAAAATGACCGCAACTAACGCGATTACCGCGCACAGCTATTGGTTGAATAATAATGGCTCGATGCAAGCGCAAAGTATTACCAGCGATCATGGCCCGGTCAATAATACCGGCAGCATCTCCGCACATAATATTTCTATCACCACTTATGCGGATATTGTTAATGAAGGAACCATTTACAGTAGCGGGGATTTAGTTCTGGATACGCAAAAAAGAGGCAATATCTATAACTACAGTCTGATCGATGCGGATGGCACCCTGACGATGACGGCGAAAAAGGTAGTCAACAGCGGTCGTGGTTGCGGTTGGTTTAAATTTAATACCTGTGATGTCGGCACCATCAGCGCCAACAAGATGGTCCTCAACTCCTCGCATAAATACGCCAGTGAGATGGGTGGTTATCAATACTTCAAGGTTGCAGAAATTAATACCGTACTGTAATGACTCAGCGATGCGCAGCGCAATGCGCATCGCTGCTTTTAGCGTTTACGGCTCAAATGGCCGCCGCTGAAACTGGTCATGCCCGCATTTCGGGCAGAGTGGCAGCACATCCGGGGTGTATACCGCCAGATGGTAGTGGCACTTCTCGCATACCAGGTTGCCAAGACCTACCACTTCCCCGCTGTGATAGACTCCGTGGTGGTTCAGATCCTGAAACACCTCACGCCACTCAAGCTGGGTTTTGTCGGTGATATCGGCAAGCTCCTGCCACAGGCTCTCTTTGATCACCCGCATAAAGACGCTGTCGCTATCGTCTTCATGGCTCTCTTCATAGCTGCGGGCAAATTCTTCCAGATCGCGCTTCACCGCCGCGATAAGTGACTCAACCTCGCTCTGCGTCAGATCGCCTGCCTGGGTGATTTTCTCCCTCGCCTGCTTCACCAGCGCGTCAATGTCACGCTCTCCATTGCGCAGCCGTTCACTGAGCGAGGAGACCAGTTCCCGGTAATATTGAGCAACCTTGTTCATCATTTCGCCTCCGGTGTGATTAACTGCTTCTAATAATAGACGTTATCGGCGGTTTGCTTTGCCATCCGCGCCACAGAGTCGCGAAAAATTCTGCGCCGCTTTTGCCGATGTTAATGTGCGAAAGGCTGTTTTGACGTGGACGTTTGGGCTATGCTATGCCGATCTGAAATAACACATCCATTGGCTACATTTTGTAGCTGTATTGAAAACAGGACCACTGGCTGCCATGCAAGAGCAATACCGCCCGGAAGAGATAGAATCGAAAGTCCAGCTTCACTGGGACGAAAATCGTACATTTGAAGTAACTGAAGACGAGAGCAAAGAGAAGTATTACTGCCTGTCGATGCTTCCTTATCCTTCTGGTCGACTACACATGGGTCACGTGCGTAACTACACCATCGGCGACGTCATCGCGCGCTATCAGCGCATGCTGGGCAAAAACGTCCTGCAGCCGATCGGTTGGGATGCGTTTGGTCTGCCTGCGGAAGGCGCGGCGGTGAAAAACAATACCGCCCCGGCCCCGTGGACCTATGACAACATCGCATACATGAAAAACCAGCTGAAAAAGCTGGGCTTCGGCTATGACTGGAGCCGTGAAATTGCGACCTGCACCCCGGAATACTACCGCTGGGAGCAAAAATTCTTCACCGAGCTGTATAAAAAAGGCCTGGTGTACAAAAAAACCTCAGCGGTGAACTGGTGTCCGAACGATCAGACCGTGCTGGCTAACGAACAGGTTATCGACGGCTGCTGCTGGCGCTGCGACACCAAAGTTGAGCGCAAAGAGATCCCGCAGTGGTTTATTAAAATCACCGCCTACGCTGACGAACTGCTCAACGATCTGGACAACCTGGATCACTGGCCTGACACCGTTAAGACCATGCAGCGCAACTGGATCGGCCGCTCTGAAGGGGTAGAAATCTCCTTTGACGTCAACGACTACGCCGATAAGCTGACCGTCTACACCACCCGCCCGGATACCTTCATGGGCTGCACCTACCTTGCCGTCGCAGCGGGTCACCCGCTGGCGCAACAGGCTGCGGCTAACAATCCGGCGCTGGCCGCCTTTATCGACGAATGCCGTAATACCAAAGTTGCCGAAGCCGATATGGCGACGATGGAGAAAAAAGGCGTCGACACCGGCTTTAAAGCTATTCACCCGCTGACCGGCGAAGCCATCCCGGTATGGGCGGCTAACTTCGTACTGATGGAGTACGGCACCGGCGCGGTGATGGCCGTTCCGGGTCACGACCAGCGCGACTACGAGTTTGCCAGCAAATACGGCCTGAACATCAAGCCAGTTATTCTCGCCGCTGACGGTTCCGAGCCGGATCTCTCCGAGCAGGCCCTGACCGAGAAAGGCGTGCTGTTCAACTCCGGCGAATTTAGCGGCCTGGATTACGAAGCAGGCTTCAACGCCATTGCCGATAAACTGGCCGCGATGGGCGTTGGCGAGCGCAAAGTTAACTACCGCCTGCGCGATTGGGGGGTTTCCCGCCAGCGTTACTGGGGCGCGCCAATTCCGATGGTGACCCTGGAAGACGGTACCGTGATGCCGACGCCGGAAGACCAACTGCCGGTTATCCTGCCGGAAGACGTCGTCATGGACGGCATCACCAGCCCGATCAAAGCCGATCCTGAGTGGGCGAAAACCACCGTTAACGGCATGCCGGCGCTGCGTGAAACCGACACATTCGACACCTTTATGGAGTCCTCCTGGTACTACGCGCGCTACACCTGCCCGCAGTACGATAAAGGTATGCTGGACCCGAATGCCGCGAACTACTGGCTGCCGGTGGATATCTACATCGGCGGCATCGAACACGCCATCATGCACCTGCTCTATTTCCGCTTCTTCCACAAGCTGATGCGCGATGCCGGTATGGTGAACTCCGATGAGCCAGCTAAACAGCTGTTGTGCCAGGGTATGGTACTGGCCGATGCGTTCTACTACGTCGGCGAAAACGGCGAGCGTAACTGGGTATCACCGATTGACGCCACCGTTGAGCGTGATGAAAAAGGCCGTATCGTTAAAGCCTTCGACCCACAGGGCCGCGAGCTGGTGTATACCGGCATGAGCAAAATGTCCAAGTCGAAGAACAACGGTATCGACCCGCAGGTTATGGTTGAGCGCTACGGCGCGGATACCGTACGTCTGTTCATGATGTTCGCCTCCCCAGCAGAAATGACCCTTGAGTGGCAGGAATCTGGCGTAGAAGGGGCAAACCGCTTCCTGAAACGCGTCTGGAAACTGGTTTACGAGCATACCTCTCAGGGCCCGGCTGTCGCCCTGGATGTGGCAAGCCTCAGCGAAGATCAGCAAGCGCTGCGTCGCGACGTGCATAAAACGATTGCCAAAGTGACCGATGATATCGGCCGTCGTCAGACCTTCAATACCGCCATTGCCGCGGTAATGGAGCTGATGAACAAACTGGCGAAAGCGCCGCAGGAAAGCGAACAAGATCGCGCGCTGATGCGTGAAGCGCTGCTGGCCGTGGTGCGTATGCTCAACCCGTTCACCCCGCATGCCTGCTTCACCCTGTGGCAAGAACTGGGCGGCGAAGGCGATATCGACAACGCGCCGTGGCCGGTAGCAGACGAAAGTGCAATGGTTGAAAACACGACTCTGGTCGTCGTCCAGGTAAACGGTAAAGTTCGTGGTAAAATTACCGTTGCGGTAGACGCAACCGAAGAGCAGGTTCGTGAACGTGCAGGCCAGGAACATCTGGTCGCAAAATACCTTGAAGGCGTGACCGTACGTAAAGTGATTTACGTTCCGGGCAAACTGCTCAATCTGGTCGTTGGCTAAGCGCGGGAGGAAGCGTGCGATATCTGGCAACAATGCTGTTATCTCTGGCGGTGTTAATCACCGCCGGTTGCGGCTGGCATCTACGTAGTAATACGCAGGTTCCAACCACAATGAAAACTATGATTTTCCAGTCAGGCGATCCGAATGGTCCATTAAGCCGTGCGGTACGTAACCAGCTACGTCTGAATGGCGTAGAGCTGATCGAAGCCGATACGCTGCGTAAGGATATTCCGTCCCTGCGTCTGGGTAACTCATCCATTCAGAAAGATACGGCATCCATTTTCCAGGATGGTCGTACTGCTGAATACCAAATGGTGCTGACCGTTAACGCCACCGTATTGATTCCGGGCCATGACATTTACCCAATCAATACCAAGGTTTATCGCTCGTTCTTCGATAACCCGCAGGCGGCGCTGGCGAAAGATGCCGAGCAGGACATGATTGTTCGTGAAATGTACGATAAGGCTGCGGAACAGTTGATCCGTAAATTGCCGAGCGTGCATGTCGCGGATGTCGAAGCCACTAAAGAGGCTGAGCAGCCGGTGTCTGGTACCCCGGCCACCTCAACCTCTGGCAACCGCGTCTCCACTACGCTGGGTAACTGATGATTCGGTTGTACCCGGAACAACTCCGCGCGCAGCTCACTGAAGGGCTGCGCGCGGCGTATTTATTGCTTGGTAGCGACCCATTGCTGTTACAGGAAAGCCAGGATGCGATCCGCGAAGCCGCGGCCGCCCAGGGCTTTACCGAACATCACACCGCGACCATCGATGCCAGCACCGACTGGCCCGCCCTTTTTTCCTTAAGTCAGGCGCTGAGCCTCTTTTCCAGCCGCCAGACGCTTCTGCTTATCCTGCCGGAAAACGGCCCGAATGCGGCGATCAACGAACAGCTGTCCACGCTGGTCGGTATGCTGCATGAAGATCTGCTGCTGATTGTCCGCGGCAACAAGCTTACCAAGGCGCAGGAAAACGCGGCGTGGATAACAGCGCTTGCCAGCCGCGCCGTGCAGGTGAGCTGCCAGACGCCGGAATACGCGCAGTTGCCTCGCTGGCTGGCCGCCCGCGCTAAACAGAATCAGTTGCAGTTAGATGAGGCCGCCAGCCAACTGCTGTGCTACTGCTATGAAGGCAACCTGCTGGCGCTGGCGCAGGCGCTGGAGCGCCTCTCTTTGCTGTGGCCTGACGGTAAACTGACGCTGCCGCGCGTTGAACAGGCAGTGAATGACGCCGCCCACTTTACGCCGTATCACTGGGTCGATGCCCTGCTGGCCGGCAAAAGCAAACGCGTACTGCACGTCCTGCAACAACTGCGCCTTGAAGGTTGCGAACCCGCTATTTTGCTGCGCACGTTGCAGCGCGAACTGCTGCTGCTGGTCACTCTGAAGCGCCAGTCGGCACATACGCCGCTGCGCACGCTGTTTGATAAACACCGGGTCTGGCAGAATCGACGTCAGCTGGTCGGCGACGCGCTCACGCGCCTCAGCGCCGAACAGTTACGCCAGGCCGTTACGTTATTAACCCGCGCCGAGCTCACCTTCAAACAGGACTACGGCCAGTCAATATGGCCCGAGCTGGAAAGCCTTTCGTTACTGCTCTGCCATAAAGCGCTGGCGGACGTTTTTATTGATGGTTGATATGACTCAGTTGCAGGCAATGTACGGCGGCACCTTCGATCCGGTGCATTATGGTCACCTTAAGCCGGTAGAGATTCTGGCAAACCAAATTGGTCTTAGCCGGGTCATTATCGTGCCCAATAACGTGCCGCCGCATCGCCCGCAGCCGGAAGCCACCAGCGCCCAGCGGGTGCATATGCTGGAGCTGGCAATTGCCGATAAACCCCTATTCGTTCTCGACGAACGCGAGCTACAGCGCGATACGCCGTCCTGGACTGCGCAAACGCTACAGGAGTGGCGGCAAGAACAAGGCCCGGAACAGCCCCTGGCATTTATCATCGGCCAGGACTCGCTGCTGACCTTCCCCACCTGGCATAACTACGCCACGATCCTCGATAACGCGCATCTGATCGTCTGTCGCCGTCCGGGATATCCGCTGGCGATGAAGCGCGAAGAAGATCAGCAATGGCTCGATAAACATCTCACCCACGATGTCGAGCAGTTACATAACCGCCCCGCCGGAGCTATCTATCTGGCGGAAACCCCATGGTTCGATATTTCCGCTACGCTGATTCGCCAGCGTCTGCAGCAGGGCGTCTCCTGCGCCGATATGCTGCCGGCCGCCGTACTGGACTATATTCACCAGCAGAAGCTCTATTGCTGAGAACCGGCTGCGAGGATATCGTTACGCTACGCGATTTCCACGGAGTGCATCATGAAATTATGGCTGGTTCGCCACGGCGAAACGCAGGCTAACGTCGACGGACTGTATAGCGGACATGCTCCCACCCCCCTTACCGAACGCGGTATCCAGCAGGCACGCTCGCTGGGTGACTATCTGCAAGCGGCGCCTTTCGACCGGGTATTGTGCAGCGAGCTGGCGAGAACCCAGCACACCGCCGACCTGTTGCTCGCTGGCCGGCCTGTCCCCCGGCAAATTATTCCTTCATTGAATGAGATGTTCTTTGGCGATTGGGAAATGCGTCACCATCGCGATCTGCAAAAAGAAGACCCGCGGAACTACGCTGCCTGGTGCAAAGACTGGCAACACGCCACGCCGACCAATGGCGAAAGCTTCCAGGCCTTTGCCCAGCGTATCGCGGACTTTGCCGCCAGCCTCGGGCAATATCAACAGCGGGCTAACCTGCTGATCGTCGGCCATCAGGGCGCTTTAAGCCTGTTAATCGCACTCTTATTGCAGATGCCGGCAGCAGCAATGTGGCATTTTCCCCTCGCCCACGGTAGCTGGAGCCTTATCGAACGACGCGACGATTTCACAACCTTGCGCGTATTAAATAGCCAGGCGCAGTGGCGCGCGGAATAAGAATTCATGGCCGCCCATTGACAGCCCCGAGCAGGCTGCTATTCTCCGCAGCCAGGCTACACCCGCTATACGCATCTTGCAGAAATTGTTTTACAAAAATGGCGATGCATTCGTCGGCAAGGGATGGGATGATAGCCCGCTTTCAAGGGCTGAAAGCTGACTTTTCTCCCGACATTGCCATGACTTCGGGTATACTGTCAGGCTCGTTATTGTTATCACTCTTCACGCACCCAGGGGGAACACTTGCAGGGTAAAGCACTCCAGGATTTTGTTATCGACAAAATTGATGACCTGAAAGGTCAGGACATCGTCGCCATTGATGTACATGGCAAATCCAGCATCACCGATTGCATGATTATTTGCACCGGCACCTCCACGCGCCACGTAATGTCCATCGCCGACCATGTGGTGCAGGAATCCCGCGCCGCCGGTATGCTGCCGCTGGGCGTTGAAGGTGAAGCCGCCGCCGACTGGATCGTAGTCGATCTGGGCGACGTGATGGTTCACGTCATGCAGGAAGAGAGCCGTCGTCTGTACGAGCTGGAAAAACTCTGGAGTTAATGCGTGAAGCTGCAATTGGTGGCCGTTGGCACCAAAATGCCGGACTGGGTTCAGACCGGCTTTAGCGAATATCTGCGCCGTTTTCCAAAAGATATGCCGTTCGAACTGGTAGAGATCCCTGCCGGTAAGCGCGGAAAGAATGCCGATATCAAACGTATCCTCGAAAAAGAGGGCGAAATGATGCTGGCAGCGGCAGGCAAGAACCGTATCGTGACCCTGGACATCCCCGGCAAACCCTGGGATACGCCACAGCTGGCGCGAGAACTGGAACGCTGGAAGCAGGATGGCCGGGACGTCAGTTTACTCATTGGCGGCCCGGAAGGTCTCTCTCCGGCCTGCAAAGCGGCAGCGGAACAGAGTTGGTCGCTTTCCACGCTCACGTTGCCCCATCCGCTGGTACGCGTGCTGGTGGCTGAGAGCCTGTATCGTGCGTGGAGCATAACGACTAACCACCCTTACCACCGTGAGTAATGATGACCTGGGTAGACTAAGCAGCGAATGAAATTACAGAATTCTTTCCGCGACTATACGGCTGAATCCTCGCTGTTTGTACGCCGCGCGCTGGTCGCTTTTACGGGCATTTTGTTGCTTACCGGCGTGCTGATTGCCAACCTCTACAACGTACAGATTGTCCGTTTCAACGACTACCAAACGCGTTCCAACGAAAACCGCATTAAGCTGGTCCCTATTCCGCCCAGCCGCGGCATTATTTACGATCGTAACGGCACGCCGCTGGCGCTGAACCGCACCATCTATCAGTTGGAGATGATGCCGGAAAAAGTCGATAACGTGCAGCAGACGCTGGATGCGCTGCGCGACGTCGTCGACCTGACCGACGACGACATCGCCGGCTTTAAAAAAGAGCGCGCGCGCTCTCACCGTTTCACCTCGATTCCGGTGAAGGTCAATCTTAATGAAGTCCAGGTGGCGCGTTTCGCCGTAAACCAGTACCGCTTTCCCGGCGTTGAAGTCAAAGGCTACAAGCGCCGCTACTATCCGTATAACTCCGCCCTGACCCACGTTATCGGCTACGTCTCTAAAATTAACGATAAAGACGTCGATCGCCTGGATAAAGAGGGCAAACTGGCTAACTACGCGTCGACCCACGACATCGGTAAGCTGGGAATCGAGCGCTATTATGAAGACGTGCTACACGGACAAACCGGCTACGAAGAGGTTGAAGTCAACAACCGCGGCCGCGTTATTCGTCAGCTAAAAGAAGTGCCGCCGCAGGCCGGGCGCGATATCTACCTAACCCTTGATTTGAAGCTGCAGCAGTATATCGAAACGCTGCTGGCGGGCAGCCGCGCGGCGGTGGTGGTCACCGACCCGCGCAGCGGCGCGATTCTGGCGCTGGTTTCAACCCCGAGCTACGATCCCAACCTGTTTGTCGATGGTATCTCCAGTAAAGATTATTCCGGACTACTCAACGATCCAAATACCCCGCTGGTCAACCGCGCGACGCAGGGGGTCTATCCACCCGCCTCGACGGTAAAACCCTACGTCGCGGTCTCAGCCTTGAGCGCCGGCGTCATTACCCGCAACACCAGTCTGTTCGACCCCGGCTGGTGGCAGTTGCCTGGCTCGGAAAAACGCTATCGCGACTGGAAAAAGTGGGGTCATGGTCATCTGAACGTCACCAAGGCGCTGGAAGAGTCCGCGGATACCTATTTCTATCAGGTTGCCTATGATATGGGCATCGATCGCCTTTCCGAATGGATGAGTAAGTTTGGCTACGGCGATTACACTGGCGTTGACCTGGCGGAAGAACGCTCCGGCAACATGCCAACTCGCGAATGGAAGCTTAAGCGCTTTAAGAAACCCTGGTATCAGGGGGATACCATCCCGGTCGGTATCGGCCAGGGCTACTGGACCGCCACGCCGATTCAGATGAACAAAGCGCTGATGATCCTGATAAACGACGGCGTGGTTAAAGTGCCTCACCTTCTGCAAAGCACCCTCGAAGACGGGAAACAGGTACCGTGGGTTCAGCCGCATGAACCGCCGGTCGGCGATATTCATTCCGGCTATTGGGAAATCGCTAAAGATGGGATGTATGGCGTTGCCAACCGCGGCAATGGTACCGCGCACAAATACTTTGCCAGCGCGCCGTATAAGATTGCGGCGAAGTCCGGTACCGCGCAGGTATTCGGCCTGAAAGCCAACGAAACCTATAACGCGCACCGAATTTCCGAACGTCTGCGTGACCACAAACTTATGACGGCGTTTGCGCCTTACAACAACCCCCAGGTCGCGGTGGCGATGATCCTGGAGAATGGCGGCGCCGGCCCGGCGGTCGGTACCATTATGCGCCAGATCCTCGATCACATCATGCTGGGTGATAACAACACCAATCTGCCGAGTGAAAGCCCGGCGGTGACGGCGGGGGAGGATCAATAATGACCGATAATCCGAACAAAAAATCACTATGGGATAAAATCCATCTGGACCCCACGATGCTGCTCATCCTGCTGGCGCTGCTCACCTACAGCGCGCTGGTTATCTGGAGCGCCAGTGGCCAGGACGTGGGCATGATGGAGCGTAAAATCGGCCAAATCGCCATGGGCGTGGTGATAATGATCGTGATGGCGCAGATCCCGCCGCGGGTATATGAGGGCTGGGCGCCCTACCTCTATATTTTCTGTATTATTTTGCTGGTTGCCGTAGACGCCTTCGGCGCAATATCCAAAGGCGCACAGCGCTGGTTGGATCTCGGTATTGTACGCTTTCAGCCCTCGGAGATTGCCAAAATAGCGGTACCGCTGATGGTGGCGCGGTTTATTAACCGCGATGTCTGTCCGCCGTCATTGAAGAATACCGCCATCGCACTGGTCCTGATCTTCCTGCCGACCCTGCTGGTTGCGGCGCAGCCAGACCTCGGCACCTCGATTTTGATCGCCCTCTCCGGCCTGTTTGTCCTGTTCCTCTCCGGCCTCAGTTGGCGTTTAATCGGTATCGCGGTAGTGCTGGTCGCCGCCTTTATTCCGATTTTATGGTTCTTCCTGATGCACGATTACCAGCGTCAACGCGTCATGATGCTCCTCGATCCAGAGACCGATCCGCTGGGCGCGGGCTATCATATTATTCAGTCGAAAATCGCTATTGGTTCCGGCGGCTTACGCGGTAAAGGCTGGTTGCATGGTACTCAGTCGCAGCTCGAATTCCTGCCTGAGCGCCATACTGACTTTATCTTCGCCGTGCTGGCGGAAGAGCTGGGTCTTATCGGGGTGTTGATCCTGCTGGCATTGTACATTTTGCTTATCATGCGCGGACTGTGGATCGCCGCCCAGGCGCAAACCACCTTTGGCCGCGTCATGGCAGGCGGTTTAATGTTGATTTTATTCGTTTATGTCTTCGTAAATATTGGTATGGTAAGTGGTATTTTGCCGGTGGTGGGGGTACCTTTGCCGCTGGTCAGCTACGGGGGCTCAGCCCTAATCGTATTGATGGCCGGGTTTGGTATCGTAATGTCGATCCATACCCACAGAAAAATGTTGTCGAAAAGCGTTTAAGGGGTTCGCAATGCGTAAGCAATGGCTGGGGATCTGCATAGCAGCGGGGCTGCTGGCGGCATGTTCGGGTGAAGATGTTCAGCAGAAGACGGTTAGCGTCCCGCAGCCGGCTGTCTGTAATGGTCCGACGGTAGAAATTAGCGGCGCCGACCCGCGTTTCGAAACGCTGAACGCCACGGCCAATCAGGATTATGAACGCGATGGCAAAAGCTACAAAATCGTCCAGGATCCGGCCAACTTCACCCAGACCGGTCTGGCGGCAATTTATGACGCCGAGCCAAACAGCAACCTGACCGCCTCTGGCGAAGCGTTCGATCCAACACAGCTTACCGCCGCGCATCCGACCTTGCCCATCCCAAGCTATGCGCGTATCACGAACCTGGCTAATGGCCGAATGATCGTGGTGCGCATTAACGATCGCGGCCCGTACGGCAATGACCGGGTCATTTCCCTGTCCCGCGCCTCCGCCGACCGCCTGAATACCTCGAACAATACTAAAGTTCGTATCGATCCTATCATCGTCTCTCAGGACGGCGCCTTGTCCGGCCCAGGTATGGCATGCACCACCGTCGCCAAACAGACCTATGCCCTGCCTTCACGTCCCAACCTTGATGGCGATGGTTCTGCCGCCATCGCCCCGGCCGATCAGTCAAACGTTCACGCCATCAGCAACTCAACGCTTAAGCCTGAAGATAATGTGGGCGCGCCGGTTAACGGCAGTGGATTCCTTGGCGCACCGACACCGCTGAATAATGGCGTGCTGGAAAGCAGCGAACCTGCTGCTGCGCCTGCCGCCGTCGCCGCGACGCCGGCAACACCCAGCGCTCCGGTCACCGCGCCGGGCTCGATTCAGGGAAGCGTTGCGCCTGCCGCGACCGCAGCAGCAGCCGCGACTGTTGCCGCACCAGCCGCCAGCACCAGTGGCGAGTTCGTCGTGCAGGTGGGCGCCGTTAGCGACCAGGCTCGCGCCCAGCAATATCAGCAGCGCCTGAGCCAGCAGTTCGCCGTTCCCGGACGTGTGATGCAAAACGGCGCCGTATGGCGGATCCAACTGGGGCCATTTGCCAGTAAGTCGCAAGCGTCGACGGTACAACAGCGCCTGCAAAACGAAGCGCAGCTGCAATCATTTATTACTCGCGCCAACTAAACGCAACGCCGCGGCATCCCGTGCTACTGCATATGTAAAAATCATTAACAAAGTCATATGTAATGTCGGGTGCCGCTGCGAAATGCATTTGTTATAGTAAGGCACTTTTTTTAATTTCATCACGGATGCCGTTGTTCTAACCATGAAGACCTCTTTCACCGCTCGTTTACTCGTTACGGCCCTCTCCGTTGCGGCACTGTCTACCGCTGCCCGCGCCGATGACCTGAATATGAAAACCATGATCCCAGGCGCTCCGCAGATCGATGCCGAATCCTGGGTTCTTATCGATTACAACTCAGGTAAAGTACTGGCGGAAAACAACGCCGACGCCCGTCGCGATCCGGCGAGCCTGACCAAAATGATGACCAGCTACGTCATTGGCCAGGCCATGAAGGCGGGGAAATTCAAAGAATCCGATCTGGTCACCGTGGGTAACGACGCGTGGGCAACCGGTAATCCGGTGTTTAAAGGTTCTTCCCTGATGTTCCTGAAACCGGGCATGCAGGTGCCGGTTTCTCAGCTGATCCGCGGCATCAACCTGCAATCCGGTAACGATGCCTGCGTGGCGATGGCCGACTACGTCGCCGGCAGCCAGGACGCATTTGTCAGCCTGATGAACAATTACGTTAACGCGTTGGGCCTGAAAAACACCCATTTCCAGACCGTTCACGGCCTGGATGCCGACGGTCAGTACAGCTCCGCGCGTGACATGGCTCTGATCGGCCAGGCGCTGATCCGCGACGTACCGAATGAGTACTCCATCTACCGTGAGAAAGAGTTCACCTTTAACGGTATTCGCCAGCTGAACCGTAACGGCCTGCTGTGGGATAACAGCCTCAACGTCGACGGTATTAAAACCGGCCATACCGATAAAGCAGGTTACAACCTGGTCGCTTCTGCTACCGAAGGCCAGATGCGCCTGATCTCCGCGGTTATGGGTGGACGTACCTATAAGGGTCGTGAATCCGAGAGCAAGAAACTGCTGACCTGGGGCTTCCGCTTCTTCGAAACCGTAAACCCCATTAAAGCAGGTAAAGAGTTCGCCTCTGAACCGGCCTGGTTCGGCGATAGCGATCGCGCCTCTCTGGGCGTAGATAAGGATGTCTATCTGACTATCCCACGCGGGCGCATGAAAGATCTGAAAGCCAGCTATGTGTTGAATAACACCGAGCTGCACGCGCCGCTGCAGAAAAACCAGGTAGTCGGTACCATCAACTTCCAGTTAGATGGCAAAACTATCGATCAGCGTCCGTTAGTGGTGCTGCAGGAAATTCCGGAAGGTAATTTCTTCGGCAAAATCATTGATTACATTAAGTTAATGTTCCATCACTGGTTTGGTTAAAAATTGAACACTTGAAAGTGTGATTTCTATCCCCATATACTATTCATCAAAGAAACCTGATAACTCCCACATCACGTGGGAGTTATTATTTTAGTCGTCACACCGGAGCTGACATGAAAACCAAACTTAACGAACTGCTTGAATTCCCTACTCCATTTACTTACAAAGTAATGGGGCAGGCGTTGCCTGAGCTGGTTGATCAGGTGGTGGAAGTGGTACAGCGCCATGCGCCTGGTGATTACTCTCCGTCAGTAAAACCGAGCAGCAAAGGTAACTACCACTCGGTCTCCATCACCATTAACGCTACCCACATTGAGCAGGTCGAAGCCCTGTACGAAGAGCTGGGCAATATCGAAATCGTGCGGATGGTGCTGTAATCCCTCGCCTTACCCGGCCTCAAGCGCCGGGTAATCCTCTTTCTTTCGCTGTGATATACTCTCCCCCACTTAAGTCATCCCTCTCGGCGGAGACGTTGTTTTGCAGCACAATACCATTCTTATTCGACAACTCGGCCTGCAACCTTACGAACCCATCTCGCAGGCAATGCATGAATTTACCGACAGTCGTGACGACACGACGCTGGATGAAATCTGGCTGGTAGAACATCACCCGGTCTTTACTCAGGGTCAGGCCGGTAAAGCCGAACACGTGCTGGTGCCAGGCGATATCCCGGTTATTCAGAGCGATCGCGGCGGTCAGGTGACCTATCACGGGCCAGGCCAACAGGTGATGTATGTATTGCTGAATCTTAAACGGCGTAAACTCGGCGTACGTGAATTAGTGACGCTACTGGAGCAGACCGTGGTCAATACTCTCGCAGAGTATCAGATTGAATCCCACCCACGCGCCGATGCGCCGGGGGTTTACGTTGGTGAACAGAAAATCTGTTCACTGGGGCTGCGTATTCGCAAGGGCTGCTCGTTCCACGGACTGGCGCTGAATGTGGCAATGGATTTGACGCCATTCCTGCGTATTAATCCGTGCGGCTATGCCGGCATGGAGATGACGCAAATGCGCCACTGGCAGCCGCAGGCCACTACGGAAAACGTCGCGCCGCGGCTGGTCGCCAACCTGCTGGCGCTGCTGAATAACCCGCCGCATGAATATGTCGCCGCTTGATGCGCACCGCGCTCTGAACCTTCAGAGCGCAACTCATTATTAATACTTCAAATTTGCAATCAATTGTCACTCTACGCCACATAATCGCCCGCTATAATGAGGCTATGACCCAACGACCGGATCCGCGAGTGGCCGACAATCATCCTCCATTGGAAAGCAACGAACAGCCAGAAGATCGGCAGATCTTTCGTATTCTGCGTAATATCGATCTTAACCTGTTAACTATCTTCGAAGCCGTGTACGTGCACAAAGGCATCGTCAACGCGGCGAAGGTATTAAATATCACACCTTCGGCGATTAGCCAGTCCATCAATAAACTACGGGCTCTATTCCCCGACCCGCTCTTTATTCGTAAAGGTCAGGGAGTCACGCCCACGGCTTATGCGACCCACCTGCATCAATATATCAGCCAGGGGATGGAAGCCTTTCTCAATGCGCTGGATTTGGGCAGCGGCTCACATCAGCAGCGTGTGCTCACTATTGCCACCGCGCCGACCGTCGGCGCTCTGGTGATACCGAAAATCGCCAATGCGTTGAAATCGCGCTTTCCTCAGGTATTACTGCACAATATGGCGATTACCGATGCCGCCAGCCAGCTTAATCAGCGGCAGGTTGACTTACTGATCGACAGCTATCCCCATAGCGGGCTGGCTATTGCACACCAGGTGCTGTTCTCCGAACCGGTTGTCATCTTTTGCCGCGAAAATCACCCCATTTTGCACCTTCCCCTGACGAAGGAAAATCTGCAGCAGTATGAGTTCGCGCTATTGCTACCGGAAGGGCAGCGCTACCCTACCCTGCATCGCCAGCTAGAAGAGTACGTCGGCGAACGCCGCTGCGGCTTTAGCAGCTATAACCTGTTGACCCAGGCGGCAATGATGAATAATAGCGATTTGCTGGGGCTGACGCCGGAGAGTATGTTCGCGCTGGTGGCGAAAATCTGGCCTTTACAAGCGATTTCTTTTCCACCTCTGCAGGACCAGCGTATTGATATTTCGCTCCATTACAACCGGCAAAGCGCACAGGAGCCGTTACTGAAAGCGATTATCGACACCATTGTGCAAACTTATGCCTGCTAACCGCACGCGAGGGAAAAGGATAAAACAACAACTATTTTACAATTTGCCGGGTAACCAGGCTGCTTTCAACCCCGTATCAATGATATACTGCCTGTCCTTAGTTCAAAAATAGTTGATAAATACAACATTTGATTGAATTAATTCGCTTTCCTTCGTGACTCGCAACTGGAACACGCACGCTATGAGTAAACCCATTGTGATGGAACGCGGTGTTAAGTACCGCGACGCCGATAAAATGGCCCTTATCCCGGTGAAAAACGTGGCAACTGAGCGTGAAGCTCTGCTCAGAAAACCGGAATGGATGAAAATCAAACTTCCGGCTGACTCGTCCCGTATTCAGGGGATCAAGGCAGCGATGCGTAAGAATGGCCTGCACTCCGTGTGCGAAGAAGCCTCTTGCCCGAACCTTGCCGAGTGCTTCAACCACGGTACCGCGACCTTTATGATCCTCGGCGCTATCTGTACTCGCCGTTGTCCGTTCTGCGACGTTGCCCACGGTCGTCCGGTGACGCCTGATGCCAATGAGCCGCAAAAACTGGCGCAAACCATCGCCGATATGGGTCTGCGCTACGTGGTGGTGACTTCCGTTGACCGCGACGATCTTCGTGATGGCGGCGCGCAACACTTCGCTGACTGTATCAGCGCTATCCGCGAGAAGAGCCCAAATATCAAGATTGAAACGCTGGTGCCGGATTTCCGTGGCCGTATGGATCGCGCGCTGGATATCCTGAAAGTGACGCCGCCGGATGTGTTTAACCACAACCTGGAAAACGTACCGCGTCTGTATCGCCAGGTGCGTCCGGGCGCAGATTACAACTGGTCGCTGAAGCTGCTGGAGCGCTTTAAAGAAGCGCATCCGGAAATCCCGACCAAATCGGGTCTGATGGTCGGTCTTGGCGAAACCAATGAAGAGATCATCGAAGTGATGCGCGATCTGCGCCGTCATGGCGTCACCATGCTGACGCTGGGTCAATATCTGCAGCCAAGCCGTCACCACCTTCCGGTACAGCGTTATGTTAGCCCGGAAGAGTTTGAAGAGATGAAAGCTGAAGCCATGGCGATGGGCTTTACCCATGCTGCCTGCGGCCCGTTCGTCCGCTCTTCCTATCATGCCGATCTGCAGGCAAAAGGTATGGAAGTAAAATAACTCCTGTCTTTCTCTGGCCGTCGTTCGCGGCGGCCTGATTTACCGGCTAATCCCCCTTTCCATTGTCATACCTGGTTGCATCTTTTTTCATATCCAAAACGCTAACCATAAAAAAGGCGACAACGAATACGCTGCCGCCTCTTTGCCGCCTGAGCTTCACACCCGGCCGCGACGCGCCCCCGTTCGTCGGGAGCCCGTGATTAATTACTCTTTATGAGAGAGCTTCTGTGCCGGCGCGTCTTCCTCAGCGCTGGTCTTTTTGGCACTATCATCGTCATCATTCATGGCTTTCTTGAAGCCTTTGATAGCCGAACCCAGGTCTCCACCCAGCGTGCGTAATTTTTTGGTACCAAACACTAAAATAATCAGCGCTGCGACTACCAGCAGTTTGGTAATACTAATCTCACCCATAGCTAACCTTCTTCTCTATACAAGCTCAAGCTGCGAATACGCCATCATACACATATACGCATACAATTAACGGCTATTTGACGCGCCGACACAATAGCAATCTGTAACAAGGTGAATCAAGCCTTGTTTAAAAAAACGTCACAATAATTGCGGTGGCGCAAATCTGCGATTACGCAGCACCGGCAAACTCTCACGCACCTGACGAATATAATCTGCGGATATCTCAGCAAAAATCAGCTGCGGCTGGGCAGCAGCGCCAGCAATGGTGGTACCGAGCGGATCGATAATCCGGCTCTGACCGATATTACGCGTTCCACATTCGCCTGCCGCAATAATGTAGCAGGTGGTATCCAGCGCTCTTGCCGCCAGCAGCGTTGCCCAGTGATGTTCTTTCAATGGCCCGCGAACCCACGCGGTAGGAAGCACCAACACATCGGCCCCCTTTAACGCTAACGATAGCGCTAATTCGGGAAAGCGTAAATCGTAGCAGGTCATTAAGCCGATTCGCATCCCATTTACATCAATTAACGGCGGAATTTGTTCGCCGGCATCCACCAGCCGCGACTCCTGCATATTAAACGCATCGTACAAATGGAGTTTCTGGTATTGTGCGCTAATCATCCCCTGTCGTATTGCGACCAGGGTATTGCTCGCGCGCCCTTCGCCAGAGGGCACGTGCAGCGTTAATATTGTGGTTAAGTCATTACTCCGGCTTTCGGCCAGCAGTTGCTGCATGAAGCCGCCGTCCAGCGCCTGCGCTGATTTTACCGACATATCAGGATCGTTATCGGCCCGCGCCAGCAACGCCTCGGGTAAGACCAGTAACGATACCCCGCATTCTGCCGCCTGACGCATCAGTTCAACGCAGATCTGCGCATTAGTTTGCCACTGCGCCGTGACGGCAAATTGCCCTGCTGCTACCCGCATCTCTTTCTCCCACTTCGAATCCATAGCCAAAAACGCCTTTGGCGCGCTACACTCGGCCTTATACCTAACCAAATAGCAGGAAATGACCGTGTTACAACTCCTTTTAGCCGTTTTTGTTGGCGGCGGAACCGGCAGCGTGTTGCGCTGGTGGCTGGGCATGAAATTTAACCCCATGCATCATGCGATTCCCATTGGCACGCTAATCGCTAACCTGCTGGGCGCATTTATTATCGGCGCCGGGCTGGCGTGGTTCAATCGTCTAACGCATGTCGATCCGATGTGGAAACTGCTTATCACTACCGGTTTCTGCGGCGGCCTGACGACTTTCTCCACCTTTTCAGCAGAAGTGGTCTTCCTGCTCCAGCAGGGGCGTTTCAGTTGGGCATTGTTAAACGTGCTGGTCAATCTACTGGGTTCTTTCGCCATGACCGCGACGGCATTCTGGCTGTTCTCACAGTCAGCCGCCCGCTAACGACAGGCAAAAAAAAATCCCGCTATAAGCGGGTTTTTATATTCTACTGACGCGTTGGTTAGATAGCCATTACGTTTGCAGCAGAAGGGCCTTTGGCACCGTTAGTGATTTCGAACTCTACGCGCTGACCTTCAGCCAGAGTTTTGAAACCGTTGGACTGGATTGCAGAGAAGTGTACGAATACATCTTTGCTGCCATCTTCCGGAGTAATGAAACCGAATCCTTTGGACTCATTAAACCACTTAACGTTACCTTTAATCTTAGACATCAAAATTACCTTTAAATTAAAAAACGACACTAATGCTGTGTCGGATACCAGTACATCAATTGTGATGCCTTTTGTCCAGCGTAACTTTCTTAAAAAGTGATAAAAGTCTCTATCTTTATAGCCGACAGTTACGTTAGTCATTGTTTTTCAACAAGACAAAGAACTTATCACTTTTGTCACTACGTTATAACGATTAAAACTGAATGCGTGCCCAGGCAAAATAAACGTTGCCGTTGTTATAAGTGCCGGGGATGTAGGTCATCTGGAACGTCGCCGGGCCGTAGCCAATCGATGCCAGCGGCAGCACCACCGGGATCGGGATATAGTTCCAGTTGTCGCGCGCCGTTACGCCAAGGGTGTAACCAAGGCCAAGATGGAAGTTGTCGTCGGCCAGCGGGCGCCAGGTTTTTTCCCAGCCATAGCCGCCAATCGGCTCCCACTTATTAAAGGAATCTTTAAACGCCATCAGATAAAGGCCGTGCCAGTTACCTTTCTCGTCCCAACGTGACATGCCAAATCCCGCGCCCCATGGGCGTTCGTTATACTTATCGGTTTTCTCTTTGTCATAGGCAAAGCGCGCGTGCCAGGTGATCGCCGGGATGTAGAGATCGTAGTGCTCAGGCTCGTTCCAGGTTTGCGCGACATTGTCCGTCAGCGTATTGTAGCCATCGCGGAGCGTTGACGAGAACGAGGCGTTAGCATAGCCGGGCGACAGCAGCAGGCCGGACAGCGCAAGCATAAATAATGTAAATTGACGTAGTTTAAACACTTCTCTATTACCGATTGCAATTTTAAAAACGAAGTAAAGTAACAAATGTAATCTTAATAGACTGTTAACGGAATAAGGCAAAATCCTGAATTGCGCCATAGCAAAAAGCTCATGCTGGTAGACAACTTTTGTGATGTTAGCCGTGCCACGGGTTCTGATTAGTCAATTCTCAGTAGTTTATTGATTTGGGTCAGCAAGTTCTGTCCGTTTTTTGGGCACATTCCATCACTTAATTTTTGTAGTGCTTTAGATATCAGCAGATTCTTTGGGTTAATGGCTTAGGGGTAAAGTATGCTTACGCTTGTTGAGATCCTTATCGGGGTCGTGGTTATTGTGGGCGTCGCCCGCTACATTATAAAAGGTTATTCCGCGACAGGGGTGCTGTTTGTCGGCGGTTTAATCTTGCTTATCGCCAGCGCCATTATGGGACATAAAGTTCTCCCGGCCAGCGCCGCCACTACGGGTTACACCGCAACCGACATCTTTGAATATATTAAAATACTGCTCATGAGCCGCGGCGGCGACCTCGGCATGATGATTATGATGCTCTGCGGTTTCGCCACCTATATGACCCATATCGGCGCCAACGATATGGTGGTTAAACTGGCCTCTAAGCCGCTGCAATATATTAACTCGCCTTATCTGTTGATGATTGCCGCCTACTTCCTCGCCTGCCTGATGTCGCTGGCGGTCTCCTCGGCAACTGGCCTTGGGGTGCTGCTGATGGCGACGCTGTTTCCGGTAATGGTCAATGTCGGCATCAGCCGCGGCGCCGCGGCGGCGATTTGCGCCTCCCCTGCCGCGTTGATCCTGTCACCAACCTCCGGTGACGTAGTGCTGGCGGCCAAAGCTGCCGAAATGCCGCTGATTGATTTCGCTTTCAAAACCACTTTACCTATCTCGATTGCCGCTATCGTCTGTATGGCCATCGCTCACTTCTTCTGGCAGCGCTACCTCGATAAAAAAGAGAACGCCTCGCACGAGATGCTCGACGTCAATGAGATAACCACCACCGCCCCGGCGCTGTACGCCATTCTGCCTTTCACACCGATTATCGGCGTGCTGATTTTTGACGGCAAATGGGGGCCGGAGTTACACATCATCACGATTCTGGTGATCTGTATGGTGCTGGCTTCAGTACTGGAATTCCTGCGCAGTTTTGACACTAAAAAGGTCTTCACCGGGCTGGAAGCCGCCTATCGCGGCATGGCGGACGCCTTCGCCAGCGTCGTCATGCTGTTGGTCGCGGCGGGCGTATTTGCCCAGGGTCTGAGCACTATCGGTTTTATCGACGGTCTTATCTCTATTGCGACCTCGTTCGGATCCGCCAGCATCATCCTGATGTTGGTATTAGTCGTCCTGACCATGCTGGCGGCGATGACCACCGGTTCCGGCAACGCGCCGTTTTACGCCTTCGTTGAGATGATCCCGAAGCTTGCCCACTCTTCCGGCATCAACCCGGCCTATCTGTCGATCCCTATGTTGCAGGCATCGAATCTGGGACGCACCATTTCACCGGTTTCCGGCGTGGTGGTGGCGGTGGCGGGAATGGCGAAGATTTCTCCGTTCGAAGTTGTTAAACGCACCTCGGTTCCCGTTATCGTCGGCCTGTTAGTGGTGATCATCGCCACCGAGATTCTGGTCCCCGGCGCCGCGATTCAATAAACCACAAACCGCAGTGAAAAGGCGCCAGCAGGCGCCTTTTTTATGCTTTAATAAATCCCAGCAATTAATCATCTCCCACTATCAGGAATAAAAATGTTCAGGAAGGATGTCGTCGCCATTGCCCTTTTACTCGGCGCAACACAGGTTGGCGCAGAACCGCTTACCGCGACGAAATACGGTGATTTCGATCGTTACGTGCTGGCATTGTCCTGGCAAACCGGTTTTTGTCAGAGCATGCTGGATAGAAATCGTAATGAACCAGAGGAGTGCCGGCTACAGCAGGAAGAACGCAACAAAGCCGATTTTCTGACGGTACACGGCCTGTGGCCGGGCCTGCCGAAGTCGATCGCCTCGCGCGGCGTCGATGAGCGCCGCTGGATGCGCTACGGCTGCGCGACGCGCCCTATCCCCAATATGCCGGAAGTCAGAGCCGGGCGTAAATGCCAGGCCGCGGAAACCGGGCTATCGCTGGAAATGGCCAATAAGCTGAATAGCGTGATGCCGGGTTCCGGCGGTAACTCCTGCCTGGAACGCTATGAGTATGCCAAACATGGCGTCTGTTTCGGCTTCGATCCGGATAGCTACTTCGGCACGATGGTGCGCCTGAATGGCGAAGTGAAGCAAAGCGCAATCGGCGATTTTCTGGCGAAACATTACGGACAAACCGTTAGCCGTAGCGATTTTGATGCCGCCGTCGCCAAAGCCTATGGCGCGCAAAACGTGAAAGCCTTTAAATTAACCTGTGATGGCAATCCCGCTTATTTAACGGAAATGCAAATCTCCATCAAAGCTAGCGCGATCAATGCTCCGCTGGGCGCAGATTCGTTCCTGCCGCAGCCGCATCCGGGCAACTGCGCTAAGCAGTTTGTGCTGGACAAAGTCGGTTCTTGATAACAGAGCGATGCGCCCATTTCATCTGCTTTTGCTAACGATGCGCTGAATGTGCGCTTAATCACTTCAAACATCAGGCAAGTCTCAGTATGATGAAGGGACATTAACCCTTGCCCCTTTCGGCGAGGGTTTTCTTTTACGGAAAAGGTTCCTGGATAACATGGAGTATGCAATGACCAGACCCGCAATCATTATTAATGAATTCGATGCTGAACGTATCGACAGACTGCTTGAACAGCCGGCGTATGCTAATTCACCGGTAGCCGATGCCCTGAACGACGAACTGGACCGCGCGCAAATGCTGGCGCCGGAAGCAATGCCGCACGACGTCGTCAGCATGAACAGCAAAGTCCGCTTCCGCGACTTAACCAGCGGTGAAGAACGGGTGCGGACCCTGGTTTTCCCGGCGCAGGCGACCGATAGCGCCACTCAGCTTTCGGTTCTGGCGCCGGTTGGCGCGGCGCTGCTCGGGCTGAAAGTCGGGACCTCCATTCATTGGGAGTTACCCGGCGGCGCATCGGCGCATCTGGAAGTGCTGGAATTGCTGTACCAGCCGGAAGCCGCAGGTGAATTCCACCGCTAAATACCCCGCTGCCTGAGGCGTTTCACGCTTTATTCAGAGGATGCCTCGTCATCCTCTTTCTGTTTCCCTTCCTCTCTGACAAATTTTTACCTCATCCCGTGACGGCGTATACAGTTTTGCGACCTGAACGCCACAATATCCTTGTATAATATGTTGATATAGAAACAGACAAACAAGGAGAAATGCATATGTATAAAACTATCATTATGCCGGTTGATGTCTTTGAAATGGAGCTGAGCGACAAGGCTGTCCGCCATGCAGAGTTTCTCGCCCAACAGGACGGTATTATTCATTTACTTCACGTCTTACCCGGTTCATCCAGCTTCACCATGAGCCGTTTTACCGCCGATCTGCGCCGCTTTGAAGAGCATTTACAGCATGAAGCGGAAACTCGCTTACAGACCATGGTCGGCCACTTTAGCATTGACCCTTCACGTATTAAGAGCCATGTGCGTTTCGGCAACGTCCGCGATATGGTTAATGAGCTGGCCAATGAAATCAAAGCTGACGTGGTAGTCATCGGTTCACGTAATCCGTCGATCAGCACCCATTTACTGGGTTCAAACGCCTCAAGCGTGATTCGTCATGCCCATATTCCGGTAATGGTCGTGAGATAACGGAACGGTGCAATAAGCAAAAAAAAGAGGCGACCCTGGGGTCGCCTCTTTGCTGTGTGCAGGTGTTGTCTTACGACTTTTTATGCGCTTTTGGTACGAATCAGATAATCGAATGAGCTCAGAGAAGCCTTCGCACCTTCGCCAGTGGCGATAATAATTTGTTTGTACGGCACGGTAGTGCAGTCGCCGGCGGCAAATACGCCCTTCACGTTGGTTTCACATTTGGCATCAATGATGATTTCACCCATGCGGTTACGCTCAACCGTACCTTCCAGCCAGTTGGTATTCGGCAACAGGCCGATCTGGACAAAAATACCGGCTAACGCGACATGATGCTCATCGCCGCTGACGCGGTCGCGGTACTGCAGCCCCGTCACCTTACTACCGTCGCCAACCACTTCGGTGGTCTGGGCGTTGAGAATAATATCGACATTTTTCAGGCTGCGTACTTTATCCTGCAGCACCTGGTCGGCTTTCATTTCTGGCGCGAACTCCAGCAACGTCACGTGTTCAACGACGCCCGCCAAATCAATTGCCGCTTCAACGCCAGAGTTACCGCCGCCAATCACCGCCACACGTTTCCCTTTAAACAACGGGCCGTCGCAGTGCGGGCAGTAGGTTACGCCCTTAGTGCGGTATTGGTCTTCACCAGGCACGTTCATGTTACGCCATTTGGCGCCGGTTGCGATGATAACGCTGCGCGCTTTCAGCACCGCGCCGGAGGCGGTTTCGATCTGATGCAGGCCACCTTCGACGGCTGCCGGGATCAGTTTTGCCGCGCTTTGTGAATCAATCACATCAACATCATATTCACTGACGTGCGCTTTCAGGGCGCCGGCCAGTTTTTGGCCTTCGGTTTTCGGTACGGAAATATAGTTTTCGATATCTACAGTATCCAGCACCTGGCCGCCGAAACGTTCGCCCATCAGGCCGGTACGAATGCCTTTACGCGCGGAGTATACCGCCGCCGCTGCGCCAGACGGGCCGGAACCGACGATTAGAACATCATAAGCATCGCGTTTGTTCAGCTCTTCCGCCGCGCGTTTTTCCGCGCCGGTATCCACTTTGGCGACGATTTCAGTCAGCGTCATACGACCTTGACCAAACTCCTGACCATTCACAAACACCGCCGGTACGCCCATCACGTTGCGATCGGTGATTTCATTCTGGAAGGTTCCACCATCAATCGCCGTGTGTTTGATGCGCGGATTCAGCACCGCCATCAGGTTCAGCGCCTGCACCACGTCCGGGCAGTTGTGGCAAGAGAGCGAGTAGTAAGTCTCGAATTCAAAATCACCGTCAAGGTTGCGGATCTGCTCCAGCAGCGACTGCGCTTCTTTCGACGGATGACCGCCGGTCCACAGTAGCGCCAGCACTAATGAGGTGAACTCATGTCCCAGGGGAGAACCAGCAAAACGCGGCCCCTGGTTGGAACCTGGGTTAGTAATCAGGAACGATGGCTTACGTACCGCCAGCGTGTTGTCTTCTTTAAAGGTAACTTTGTCTGACAGTTCAGCGATTTCAGCCAACAGTTCCTTGATCTCTGCCGATTTAGCGCTGTCATCCAGCGTGGCAATCAGCTCAACAGGTTTGGTCAGCTTCTCAAGATAGGCCTTGAGCTGGGTTTTCATGTTGGTGTCGAGCATTTTTATCTCCTGGGCTTAAAACATCATCATGCAAGCGGCCTTTGTCAGGCAGCCTGAATGCGCTTGCATCATGGTGTGGAATAAAACGGGCGCTGGTGCGCCCGTTGATTAGCGGGAATAAAACGAATTAGATCTTACCAACCAGATCTAAAGAAGGAGCCAGTGTCGCTTCGCCTTCTTTCCACTTAGCCGGGCACACTTCGCCTGGGTGGGAAGCAACGTACTGAGCGGCTTTGATTTTACGCAGCAGGTCAGACGCATCACGGCCGATACCTTCAGCGGTAACTTCGATTGCCTGGATGATACCCTGCGGGTCAACGACGAAGGTCGCGCGGTCAGCCAGACCTTCATCTTCACGCATATTGTCGAAGTTACGGGTCAGGGCGCCAGTCGGGTCGCCGATCATCGCGTATTTGATTTTAGCGATGGTGTCAGAGCTGCTGTGCCACGCTTTGTGGGTAAAGTGGGTGTCGGTAGAAACAGAGTAAACGTCTACGCCCAGTTTCTGCAGCTCTTCGTAATGGTCAGCCACGTCACCCAGTTCGGTCGGGCAAACGAAAGTGAAGTCGGCCGGGTAGAAGAAGAAGACGCTCCAGCGGCCTTCAGTGTCTTTTTCGGTAACTTCGATGAATTCACCGTTTTTGAATGCCTGGTTTTTGAAAGGTTTGATTTTGGTATTAATTAAAGACATCGATACTTCCTCCGTGTTTTTGTTGAGGTCTAAGTTAACGAATTTTTCCTGACTCGACCAATGCGTTTGCATTATCAAATCAATAAGCGTTATCTAACAACCGTAACAAGACAACTTTGTGAACCTGCCGTCGCGATCGCGGTTTTTCCCCGTGTTTCGCCTCATTTCGCTGAAAGTAAAAAGGCCGCCCTCTCAGGCGGCCCCGTTACCTGAAATACCCGCAGGTAGCTTCAGCGCCAGAATGGCTGGCAATATGTTGCGCTCTACACCTTAATGTAACAGCATGAAGGATTACATCATTCGCCGAACTAAAGGGCAACCAAACGCCCGGCAGGTGTTATCTATGGCTGCGATAGGTTTCGCCACCACTTCACATTAGCTTCTGATTTAAAAGGAATACTCATGTTAAAACGACTGCTTTTTCTGAGCCTGCTGCCGTTGTGTAGCTATGCCGAAGACCTCCCCGCCCCCGTAAAAGCAATAGAAAAACAGGGTATTACTATCATTAAGCCCTTTGAAGCCCCCGGCGGCGTCAAAGGCTGGCTCGGAAAGTATCAGGATATGGGCGTTGCTATTTATCTCACCCCCGACGGTAAGCACGCCATTTCCGGCTACATGTACGACGAAAAAGGCAACAATCTGAGCGAACAGCTTTTCCAGAAAGAACTCTATACCCCGGCCGGACAGGCGATGTGGAAAAAACTCGAGTCCGCTGACTGGCTACGGGAAGGTAAAAAAGAGGCGCCCATCGTCCTTTATGTGTTTGCCGACCCTTTCTGCCCCTACTGTAAACAGTTCTGGCAACAGGCGAGGCCGTGGGTTGAATCCGGTAAAGTGCAACTGCGCACACTATTGGTCGGCGTGATTAAACCAGAAAGTCCGGCCACCGCAGCGGCCATACTGGCAAGCAAAGACCCGGCGCAAACCTGGCATGATTACGAACAGTCCAACGGCAAACTGAAGCTGAACGTACCGACAGATATCCCTGCGGCCTTGATGAGGACCCTGAATATCAACCAGCAGCTGATGGATGACCTTGGCGCCAACGCCACGCCGGCTATTTACTATATGAATAAAGATAACGTGCTGCAGCAGGTAGTGGGACTACCCGATAAAGAGAAACTGCAGGTGATGATGGGTGAAAAGCAGCAGTAAAAAATAACGCATTTCCGCCAGATACTTAAGGACAAAAAAGGATCTGGCGGAAAGCGATTGGTTGGTATACATTTAGTAGGGATTAATTGTATATTTAGCTATAATAATGATATTTGATAGCATCGCCACAAATGTATAACGGTAAGAAATAATAATCCGTTCGCCTCGCTGCAACATAAACAGGACGTTAAGCATGGCCAACCTTTATGATTTAAAAAAATTCGATCTAAACCTGTTGGTTATCTTCGAGTGCATTTATCAACATCTTAGTATCAGTAAAGCGGCGGAAACGCTGTTTATTACTCCTTCCGCGGTAAGCCAGTCACTGCAGCGGTTACGTAATCAATTAAACGATCCGCTATTTGTGCGTTCCGGTAAAGGAATTACCCCGACGATCGTGGGCATGAACTTACATCATCACCTGGAAAAAAACCTCAACCAATTAGAAAAAACAATTAATATCGCCAATCATTCTGAATTAAGTAAACGATTTGTAATTTACAGCCCGCAACTTCTTATATCACCAGCAACCATGGATTTAATTAATAAATTGCACATGGACCCGAATCTACAAATCGATCATCGCGATCTGCTGCTATCCCCAGAAAGCGTTGAAGACCTGATGGCTTACCGTAAAGCCGACCTGATTTATAGTATTACGCCTCTTTCTAATCACAGTACTATTTGCCAGCCTTTTCAGGAATTAGAAATTGCACTGGTTTGTCGCGAAGGCCACCCTCGTGCAGATCATCTGAATTCATTTGAAGAGGTGTCTCGGGAAGGATTTACGCTTTACACCTCATCTGACCCGAATGTAAAGGCCTTTCAACAGCACGGGAGCGATCTCATGCCTGAAAGAAGAATTGCGTTTCGCAGCAACTCGCTAATAGCTATTTTAACGATGATCAATCAGAGCGATCTTATTGGTTTTGTCCCGAAGCACGCATTAAGTTATTTTAGCGCTTCATTTAAATTCCGCGAAATCATTTTGCCTGACCCGATCCCTCCGGTAATGGCCTATATGATTTATAATCGTTCATCATTAAACAACCCCAAATTTTCCGAATTTATTACGCAAAATACCGCAGTCAACTAATTTGCCATTACAAACATATTCACATGGTGAATATGTTTGTGTGAATTACATTGAACCCACTTAAAACATTACCATTTCATATTAACCTTACCATTAATGTGTTCTACACTACCGTGAAAGCGCATCCATCACATTAAAGGATTAATGGTAATGTCTTTGGTAAAAATTCCATTACCCGAGTCCGTTCTTCAGGCTAGCCAGCAGCGGATACAGTGGGTATTAGAAAATTTTTCACGCATCTGCATCTCTTTCTCCGGCGGAAAAGACTCCACCACCATGCTGCACCTGGCGGCGCTTTGCGCCCGGCAAATGGGAAAAAAATTCAACGTGTTGTTTATTGATTGGGAGGCGCAATTTTCCTGCACCATTCAGCATTGCGAAAATATCCGTACCGAATACCAGGATGTTATTGAGAAATTTTATTGGGTCGCCCTACCGCTCACCACGCAAAATTCACTGACTCAGTTTTCGCCGGAGTGGCAATGCTGGGAGCCGGGCGTCAACTGGGTACGCCAGCCGCCCGCTGACGCCATTACCGATCCCGGCTATTTCCCGTTTTATAGCAGCGGAATGAGCTTCGAAGAGTTCGTCCGTGATTTCGCCGACTGGTTTTCACAAAACCGTCCGGCGGCGATGATGGTGGGTATCCGGGCAGATGAATCGCTTAATCGGTTTATGACCATCTCCTCGCAGCGCAAACTGCGCTTTGCCGATGATAAGCCATGGACGACATCGGCACCGGGCGGCCATACCTGGTACATCTACCCGATTTATGACTGGAAAACCGCCGATATCTGGACGTGGTTTAGCAAAAGCGGTCATACCTATAACCCCCTTTACGATCTGATGTATCAGGCCGGGGTGCCGCTGCGCTATATGCGCATCTGCGAACCCTTTGGCCCGGAGCAGCGCCAGGGTCTCTGGCTGTATCACGTGCTGGAGCCAGAACGTTGGGCAGCCATTTGCCAGCGCGTAAACGGCGTGCACAGCGGTGGTATTTACGCAGGGTACGACAACAAATTTTATGGCCACCGCAAACTCGATAAACCCGGGCACCACAGCTGGAAGAGTTACGCCCTGTTCCTGCTGGATAGCATGCCGCGGCCAACCGCCGAGCATTATCGTAATAAAATCGCGGTCTATCTGCATTGGTATCAAAAACAGGGAATGGAGGATATCCCCGATAGCCAGGAGAGCGACATCGGCACCCGGGATATCCCTTCATGGCGGCGCGTCTGCAAAGTGTTATTAAACAATGATTACTGGTGTCGCCAGCTCTCATTTAGCCCAACTAAAGCCACCCGCTATAAAAGCTACTGCAAGCGCATAAGTAAAAAACGCCAACAATGGGGACTGCTATGCAACAACGACTAATTACCCAAATAGAAGAGTATCTGGCAGCGCTGCCGGAAGAGGAAAAAATCGACGCGCTGAATCACTTTCGCCAGGCTCTGCACCGCCATAGCCCCTTTCACAACCAGCCGGTTGACTGCGTGCTATGGGTTAAAGAGGAAGAGGTGGTTCCCAACGATTACAACCCTAATAACCTTGCGCCGCCGGAAAAGCGGCTGTTATTAACTTCGCTGGAGGCCAATGGTTTCACGCAACCGATCGTGGTGCAGAATCAACAGTCAAAACGCTATACCATCGTTGACGGTTTTCACCGCCACGAACTGGCGGGCAGCAAGCTGTCGCTGAAAAAACAGCTCAAGGGATATTTGCCGGTAACCTGTCTGTCGGCGAACAGCCCCCCGCGCGATGCCCTGATAGCCGCGACTATCCGCCACAACCGGGCGCGCGGGCGCCATCAGATCCACGCGATGTCGGAAATTGTCCGCGAGCTGGCCAATCTCGGCTGGAGCAATAGCAAAATCAGCAAAGAGCTGGGGATGGATGCCGATGAAGTGCTGCGCCTGAAGCAAATTAACGGTCTGGCCGAGATGTTCGCCGACCGTCAATTTTCTCAGGCATGGACGGTGAAATAGCTACAGGCGACGCAGCCGCTCTGCTGCCGCCAGCAGGGTCTCCGGCTGCTTGGCGAAGCACAGGCGAATCAGCTTATGCGGGAACGGATCGGCACAGAATACCGACAGCGGGATCGCCGCCACGCCGACTTCAGTGGTCAGCCAGCGACAAAAGCTGACGTCATCAAGGTCAGAGATCGCGCTATAGTCGGCCAGCAAGAAGTAGGTCCCTTCACAAGGCAAAATCTCCAGCCGGCTATCGCGTAGCGCATCGATAAACAGATCCCGACGCTGCCGATAAAACGCAGACAGCTCGCGGTAGTGCTCCGGCTGCGCACGCAGCATATCCGCCAGCGCCAACTGAGCGGGCGTATTGACGGCAAACGTCAAATACTGGTGCACCTTACGCAGTTCGGCGCTGATGGCGGCAGGCGCCACGCAGTAACCCACTTTCCAGCCGGTCATGTGAAAAGTTTTACCGAAAGAAGAGACCGCGACCGCCCGCTCGCGCAGCTGCGGATGGGCCAGCACGCTGGCATGCCCCTGCTCTGCAAAACAGATATGTTCATACACTTCGTCGCTGATAACGTAGATTTCCCGTTCAGCGATCGCCTGCCACAACGCGGCAAAATCTTCCCGCTGCCAGACGGTGGCTGATGGATTATGCGGCGTATTAAGAATCACCAAACGGGTGCGGTCGCTTAACGTGGCGGCAAACTGCTGCCAGTCAACGCGGAAATGCGGCGGCTGCAGAGCAATACGTTTCAGCACCCCGCCGGAAAGTTCTACCGCCGGCGCGTAGCTGTCATAGCTCGGGTCAAAGCAGATCACCTCATCGCCGGCTCTGACCAGCGCGGTGATCGCCGCATACAGCGCTTCGGTCGCCCCCGCGGTGACGGTAACATCGCTATTCGCATCCGGGCGATAGCCATACAGCTCAGCGGTTTTATCGGCAATGGCTTCGCGCAGCGCCGGTACGCCGGTCATCGGAGCGTACTGGTTAGCCCCCTGGGCGACGTGCCAGGCCAACCGTTCCTGTAGGTAACGCGGGCCATCAAAATCCGGAAAACCTTGTGATAGATTGATGGCCTGATGCTGCAGCGCCAGCGCGCTCATCTGGGTAAATATGGTGGTGCCTAATGCAGGGAGTTTACTCTCAGGAATCAGTGGCTTATAGCTCATTCTCTTTGTTCCGATTGTAATGCTGTTGTTGAAGCCACTATAACACGATGTTAATATTTGGCAATCAAGACGCTTAGACGTCTAAATGCTAACGTTATTTCGCTTGCCGCAGGCAGGCGGCAAACCGACGCCACCGGCAGCACGGCGCACTATCCACTCTGGAGATACCATGATCCGCGCTATCGTGACCGATATTGAAGGCACCACCAGCGACATTCGCTTTGTCCATAACATCTTATTCCCCTACGCCCGCGAGCGGCTGGCCGCTTTTGTCAGCGCGCAGCAGTATGTCGAGCCGGTCAGTACCATTCTCGACAATCTGCGTACAGAAATCGCCGCTCCCGAAGCCAGCGCCGCAGCGCTTATCGACACGCTATTCCGCTTCATGGACGAAGATCGTAAATCCACGGCGCTGAAAGCGCTGCAGGGCATTATCTGGCGCGAGGGCTATCTGAACGGCGACTTTACCGGCCATCTTTATCCCGATGTACTCCCGGCGCTGGAGAAGTGGAAGGCGATGGGCATTGATTTATATGTATATTCCTCAGGCTCGGTCGCCGCGCAGAAATTGTTATTTGGCTACAGCGACGAAGGTGATATTACTCATCTCTTCAGCGGCTATTTCGATACCCTGGTCGGCGCCAAACGCGAAGTTCAATCCTATCGCACTATCGCCGAACAACTGGGGCATAGCCCGGCGAGCATTCTGTTCCTCTCTGATATCCATCAGGAACTGGACGCCGCCGAAGCGGCAGGTTTACGCACCCTGCAGCTGGTACGCGGCGACCGCGACCCGGCCAGCCATCATCCACAGGTTCAGCGTTTTGACGACATCGACCCGGAGCAACTTCCCGCATGAGCGAATTAACTATTTTTTCCGTTAACGACGCCAGCCATCCACGCTGGCACAGCAGCAACGCCGATGAGATCCAGCAGCAATTGCGCGCAAAAGGGGTGCGTTTCGAGCGCTGGCAGGCCGACCGCTACCTGGGCCCGGCGCCAACCGCTGAAACCGTTATTGCGGCCTATCAGCACGCGATTGATAAACTGGTGGCTGAAAAGGGCTACCAGAGCTGGGATGTCATTAGCCTGCGGGCGGATAATCCGCAGAAAGAGGCGCTGCGGGCTAAATTCCTCAATGAGCATACCCATGGCGAAGATGAAGTGCGCTTCTTTGTCGAAGGCGCCGGGCTGTTTTGCCTGCATATCGGCGATGAAGTCTTTCAGGTGCTGTGCGAAAAGAACGATCTGATCTCCGTCCCGGCGCATACGCCGCACTGGTTCGATATGGGTTCGGAGCCGAATTTCACCGCCATTCGTATTTTTGACAATCCGGAAGGCTGGATAGCGCAGTTCACCGGCGATGCTATCGCCGATGCCTATCCGCGCTTACCCTAACCTTTATGCATAGCGGCGGCGCAGCAGCTCGCATTCGAAGAGAAATTCGAGCCCTTCCAGCTGACGCCGCGCCTCGCTAACATCCCTGCCCCAGCAGGTTAAGCCGTGGCCGCGGATCAAAAATCCATAACGCAAAGGATGGCTACGGGCATACGCTTCAACCCGCGCCGCCAGCGCCTCAATATCCTGATCGTTATCAAAAATCGCCACCGGTACGCTATCGAGATGGCTATGCTGCCCGCTCAGCGTTTTTTGCATTTCATAGCCCTGCAGCTGCAGGGTATCGCTGGTTTCAAGACGTGAGAGCACCGTAGCGTGCACGGTATGCACGTGCAGCACGACGTTCGCTTCAGGAAACAGGCGATAAACCAGCGTATGCAAGCCGGTCTCCGCCGACGGTTTACGGCCCGACGGCGCGCGATTGCTGGCGATGTCTACCTGTAAAAAATCGTCGCTGGTCAGGCTGCCCTTATCGCGCCCCGATTCGCTCAACCAACACCAGCGCGCATCCTCGCGTACTGACATATTGCCGCCGGTTGCCGGCGCCCACCCTTTTGCGCCAATCCAGTGACAGGTGGTCACCAGTTGTGCGAGTCGCTCTTGCCACATAATCGTTCCTTATCACTGTTAACCGTTACGCCAGCGGCGCAAAAATACCGTCCGCCACCTGCTGTGGCGTGACCACGCCGCTATCCAGCACCCAACCGCTGATTAACGCAGCTGGCGTCACGTCAAAGGCCGGGTTATAAACCGGCGCGTTTTCTGGCGCCCACTGCACGGCACCAAAGCTGCCTTTTACGCCGGTCACCTCTTGCGCCGCACGCTGTTCAATCGGGATCGCCGCGCCGTTCGGGCAGTAGCGATCGAGAGTGGTTTGCGGCGCCGCCACGTAGAAAGGAATACGATGATAGTGAGCCAGCACCGCCAGCGAATAGGTCCCAATTTTATTCGCCACGTCGCCGTTGGCGGCGATACGATCCGCGCCGACCCATACCGCATCAACCTGCCCCTGCGCCATTAGGCTGGCGGCCATTGAGTCGGTAATAAGCTGATACGGCACGCCCAGCTCCCCCAATTCCCAGGCGGTCAGGCGCCCGCCCTGCAGCAGCGGCCGCGTCTCATCGACCCAGACGTTAGCCACCTTGCCCTGTTCATAGGCCAAAGCGATAACCCCCAGCGCGGTGCCGACCCCCGCCGTCGCCAGGCCACCGGTATTACAGTGGGTCAACAAACGGCTACCCGGCGTTACCAGCGCATTGCCAGCTTCGGCAATGCTGGCGCACAGCTGTTTATCTTCCGCAATCAGGCGCAGCGCTTCGCTCTCCAGCGCCTGCGGATAGTCTTCCTGCGCCAGCGCCTGCTTCATACGATCGAGATTATTCATTAAATTGACCGCCGTCGGCCGCGCCGCGCGCAGGGTTTCCAGCGCCTGAGTGAGCTCGTCGCGGGATAAGCCGCGCTGCGCCAACAGCGCCAGCAGCAGACTGGCGGAGAGACCAATCAACGGCGCGCCGCGCACCCGCAAAGCATGAATATGGTCCACCAGCAGCGCAACGTTATCCGCCGCCAGCCAGCGTTTTTCCTGCGGCAATGCCTGTTGATCGAGAATAAAAAGCTGATTTTCGCTTACCCGCAGGCTGGTGGTCTGTAGTGTCTGCATATCGTTAAATCCCTGTTGCGTTGTTGTATCACATTGTGTCAGGATGAAATCCAGATGTATAGACGTCTGAACGGCTTAATTCAGCACTTTTGAGGATCGAGGCAATGTCGCAATACCATACCTTCACGGCCAGCGATGCGGTGGCTTACGCACAACAATTTGGCGGGCTCGACGATCCGTCTGAGCTGGTGTCGGCGCAGGAGGTAGGCGACGGCAATCTCAATCTGGTGTTCAAAATTTTCGATGCTCAGGGCGTGAGCCGGATTATTGTTAAGCAGGCGCTGCCCTACGTGCGCTGCGTCGGCGAATCCTGGCCGCTGACCCTCGACCGCGCGCGCCTCGAAGCACAGACCCTGGTCGCCCACTATCAGCACAGCCCGCAGCATACGGTACACATTATTCATTTCGATCCCGCTCTGGCGGTGATGGTGATGGAGGACCTTTCCGATCACCGTATCTGGCGCGGCGAGCTTATCGGCAACGTCTACTATCCGCAGGCAGCAGGCCAGTTGGGCGAATATCTGGCGCAGACGCTGTTCCACACCAGCGATTTCTATCTCCATCCGCATGAGAAAAAAGCGCAGGTGGCGCAATTTATCAATCCGGAAATGTGCGAGATCACCGAGGATCTGTTTTTTAACGATCCGTATCAGATCCACGAGCGCAATAACTACCCGGCGGAGCTGGAAGAAGAGGTTGCCGCCCTGCGTGAGGACGCTCAGCTTAAACTGGCGGTCGCGGCGCTGAAGCACCGCTTTTTCTCACAGGCCGAAGCCCTGCTGCACGGCGATATTCATAGCGGCTCCATCTTCGTCGCTGAAAATAGCCTTAAAGCCATCGATGCCGAATTTGGCTATTTCGGCCCTATCGGTTTTGACGTCGGCACCGCCATTGGCAATTTGTTGCTTAACTATTGCGGTCTACCTGGCCATCTCGGCATTCGCGATGCCGCAGCCGCGCGCGAGCAGCGGCTCAACGATATACAGACCTTGTGGCACACCTTCAGCGAGCGTTTCCAGGCGTTAGCGGCGGAGAAAACCCGCGATGCGGCGCTGGCCTGCCCCGGTTACGCCTCAGTATTCCTCAAAAAAGTATGGCGCGATGCCATTGGATTCTGCGGAACTGAACTGATACGCCGCAGCGTCGGGCTTTCACACGTCGCCGATATCGATGCGATTCAGGACACGGCCATGCGCCACGAATGCCTGCGCCATGCAATTACGCTCGGCAAAGCGCTGATCGTCATCGCCGAGCGTATCGATAGCGTGGACGAACTTATCGCCCGCGTACGTCAGTACAGCTAACCGCGTGATTATTTATGTTGGGCTTCCAGGGTGGCAAACCACGGGGCAATAAAGTCTTCGGTCTGCCCCCAGCCAGGGATGATTTTCCCCAGCGACGCCACGTTGACCGCCCCCGGCTGTGCCGCCAGCAGCGCCTGCGGAATCGCCGCCGCTTTGAAATCGTAGGTAGCCGGGGTGCTTTCCCCGGCAATCTTATTGGCAATCAAGCGTACGTTGGTGGCGCCAATGAGTTTCGGATCGACCGCCACGCTAACCTTCCACGGGCTACCGGCCTCCCGCATCAGCTGTAAATCCTGATTGGAAATATCGATGCTGTAGAGTTTGATTTCGCTGCGCCCGTTTTCTTTCAGCGCCTTATAGGCTCCCTGGCTAAAGGCATCCCACGTCCCCCAGATGGCGTCAATTTTACCTTTAGGATACTTAGCCAAAATTGCGCCGACCTTGTTAGCGGTGTCACCCTGCACGTCGGATGAAACGGCGCCGATAGACTCCAGCTCTTTAATCCCCGGATTTTGTTTAAGCAGCGTCTGGTAGGCTGCCTGGCGGCGCTCCATTGGCGGGAAGCCTGCCACCCATAGCTTGATAATATTGGCCTTGCCGTTGAAGTCTTTTACCAGTTGGCCAAAAGAGAGCTCGGTCAACGAGGCGTCATCCTGCTGGCTAACCGTCACGCCGGGGACGGCTCCCTGCACCGCGGTATCGAACACCGCCACTTTGATCCCGGCATCGACCGCTTTTTTCACCAGCGCGGTCGAGTAGGGATCGCGCCCCTGGGAAAGAATAATACCGTCGTATTTCTGGCTAATGGCCTGATTGACGAAATCCTGGAACTTCGCGTCATCACCGTTGCTCAGGAAAGCGCTGACTTTAAAACCGAGCTTTTTACCTTCCTGAATCGCCCCGGCGACAAACTGGGTAGTGTTATCGTCAGAACCGAGATTGCGAATCACCGCGATGCGGATCGGGCCGTTATGCTCAGCTATCGCCGCCGGAACCGGCGTTGGGGTCTGCGCCAGCGCTGCCATCGACTGCAGCAGGCCCAGCGCCATAAGAGAAAGTGCTATCTTTTTCATTTTGTTTACCCTGTAAAGTGTTAGGTACGGCGCTGAAAATAGGTCAGTGCCAGCGCGCCAGCCAGCACCAGTCCTTTAATAATGTCCATCGCGTAATAGGGCACTGACAGCATCACCAGGCCATTGGAAAGCACGCCGAGGATCACCGCTCCCACCAGCGTCCCCAGCGCATTCGGCTTGCCGGAGCCCGCCAGCGAAAAGCCGATCCACGCCGCCGCGACCGCGTCCATCAGGTAACCGCCGCCGGCGTTCACCTGGGAAGAACCAATCCTTGATGCCAGCAGAATGCCGCCCAGCCCGGCCAGCAGCGAGGCAATCACGTAGGCCGCCACTTTATAGCGCGTGATCCGCAGGCCGGAGAGCCGCGCCGCCTCCGGATTACCGCCGATGGCGTACATCCGCCGCCCGTGGGTGGTGAACGACAGCGCCAGCTGTGCGATCAGCGTTACCACCAGCATGATAATGACGATGGTCGGCACCTGCCCCAGCGCGCCAAACGCCGCCGGAATCGTGCCTTCAGCCATATCGCCGCTCGGCAACACCATATTTTCGGTGATCGAACCGCCGTAGCTGTAGGTCATCGCCACGCCCTGAATCACAAACAGGCTGGCAAGCGTGGCGAGCATGTCAGGAATGCGCAGCACCACGATCAGAAACGCGTTGAATAACCCCACCAGCGTACAGAGCGCGAGGGTAATCAGAATGGCTTCAGTGGTGTTCAGGCCGTGCCAGACAAACAACGAAATCACTAACGCATTCGCCAGCGACGCCGTCGACCCCACCGACAGATCAAAGCCGCCGATGGTGAGCGAAATCGACACCCCGATGGCAATCACCGTCACGATAGCGATGGAGCGCAGAATGTTGATGATGTTAAAGGGATCAAGAAAGTTATCTGAGGCTAAACCAAAGACGCCAACCAGCAGCACCACGGTCAGCAACATACCCCATTTATAGAGAAAATCGAAAAACCGCTGACGGCCCGATACCGTCGCGTTGACTGCCAGGGCCTTGCTCACGCTGCCGCTCCTCCGGTGGAGTAATAAAGAATCGTCTCTTCCCGCGCCTCGGCGCCGGGTATTTCCGCCACAATGCGCCCATCCCACAACACGCAGATGCGATCGCACAGGCCCACCAGCTCGGAAAATTCGCCGGAGGCGTAAATCACGCCCCGGCCCTCCCGCGCCAGGCCATCAATCAACTGAAACAGATCGGTTTTCGCTTTCACGTCCACCCCTTTCGTCGGCTCGTCGAAAATCAGCACGTTTGCGCTGCCGCGCAGCCATTTGCCGATGGCCACTTTTTGCTGATTACCGCCGGAGAGACGGCGCAGTGACTGCCCCGGTCCGGTGGCACGCACGCCGATACGGGCAATTACCTCCTGCGCCCACCGCCACGCCTGCCGATGGCCGAACAGGCTCCAGCGCGAAAAGCTGTTATCGGCGCTGACCGCCAGATTCATGGCGATCGCCTCATCAATGAATATCCCCTCTTTGCGCCGCTCTTCCGGCACCAGCGCCAGCCCCTGGAGGACGGAATCGGCCGGATCGCGCGGCCGCCACGGCTGGCCGTTAAGTTCGCCGTAGCGCAGTCGGCTTTTGCTGGCGCCGAATAAGGCTTTGCAGAGTTCAGTTTTCCCCGCGCCCGCCAAGCCGGCGATACCGAGAATTTCCCCCTTATGCAGGCGTAGCGAGATATCCTGCAACAGCGCTTCATCATGCAAACCCTCAACCTGCAACAGCACCTCTTCGCCATGCGGCGGACGCGCAGGCGGGAAAATATCGCTCAACTCGTGGCCAAGCATTTTTTCGACGATCTGCTCGCCGCTGAGCTCGGCCATCGGCCCGCTTTCGATTAAACGGCCATCGCGCAGCACCGTCAGGGTGTCGCAAATCGCTTTCAGCTCATGGAGACGATGCGAAATAAAGACCACGCCGATCCCCTGCTGCTGCAGACGACGAACCACCGCAAATAAGCGTTCGCTTTCGTGCTGATCCAACGGCGCGGTGGGTTCATCAAGAATCAAAAAACGGCAGTGGTGCGACAGCGCGCGAGCCAGCAGAATTTGCTGCTTTTCAGCAAGGGTACAGCTATCGATTGAACGTCGAACGTCCAGCGCAATATCAAGCTGCGCCAGCGCTTCGCGCGCCTGCTGGCGCACCCGCGACCAGCGAAAAACCGCACCCGGTTCAGCCAGCCTGTCCAGCATGATGTTTTCCGCAATGCTCAGCCCCGGAACCAGCGCAACATCCACCTCCTGCTGTACCAGATGAATCCCCAGTTGCTTTGCATCGCGCGGCGAACGAATGCTAACCGGCTGGTTATTGATCACCACTTCACCTTCGTAATCGGCATGCGTCCCGCACAACACCGCCATCAGCGTCGATTTGCCTGCGCCGTTGGCGCCGGTCAGCGCATGCACCGTTCCGCCCTTAAGGGTAAACGCCACCTTGCTCAGCGCCTGAAAGCCGGAAAAGGCCAGGCTAATGTTATGCATCTCAAGGCGATTCACGCTCATCACCCTCCCCAGGCAATTAATATTCTGATTTAACGAATTTTTCACAGCCGCCGATGCCTGACAACTGCGTAAAAAGCATAAGCTAAAACCAAATAATATTAGCCATCTGGATGTCCAGGCATAACATCAGGTTAACCCAACCCCCATAAGGAGCGCTTCCCGCCCTGGCAGCGCTTTAGCCTGCCGGCGACGTTACCCCTGACGCTTTGCGCGCGACGTTTGAGAAGGTGGAATACTTCAGCCGTTAATCACCCAGACCATCTATACCTAATGATGATTCTCACCACTCTCGTAACGAGGTCATCATGCAGATCGATTTAACAGGTAAGAAGGCGCTGGTTACCGGCGCCAGCCGTGGGTTGGGTCGCGCTATTGCGCTGTCGCTGGCGCGCGCCGGCGCCGATGTGGTTATTACGTATGAAAAATCGGCCGATAAAGCCCAGGCAGTCGCCGATGAAATTAAGGCGCTGGGTCGGTACAGCGAAGCGGTGCAGGCAGACAGCGCCAGCGCGCAGGCCATTCAGGATGCCGTAACCCATGCAGCCCGGGCCCTCGGCGGGCTGGACATTCTGGTCAACAACGCTGGCATCGCCCGCGGCGGTCCACTGGAATCCATGACGCTGGCGGACATTGACGACCTTATCAACGTCAATATTCGTGGGGTGGTCATCGCTATCCAGGAAGCGCTGGTGCATATGTCCGATGGCGGACGGATCATCAACATCGGCAGCTGTCTGGCCAACCGCGTAGCCATGCCGGGCATCGCGGTTTACGCCATGACCAAGTCCGCCCTCAACTCCCTGACCCGTGGCCTGGCGCGTGATTTAGGACCTCGCGGGATCACCGTTAACCTTGTCCATCCAGGGCCGACCAACAGCGATATGAACCCGGAGGATGGGGAACAGGCGGAAGCCCAGCGCCAGATGATTGCGGTCGGTCACTACGGCCAGCCGCAAGACATCGCCGCGGCGGTCACCTTCCTGGCCAGCCCGGCCGCCGGGCAGATCTCCGGTACGGGGCTCGACGTGGATGGCGGCCTGAACGCCTGATCGCATATTTTCTGCAAGCCTCTGTCGCCCGGCAGAGGCCTTCCCGCGCCGCCTCGACGGGTTACGCTTTGCCTCTTACCTGCGTTTTTTCTCCGCTCTACTGTACTCCATAAGAAATTCGGAATTTATCTAATAGTCTTATTATTTCCTTATGTTTTGTGTGGGCGTACAGTGGAGGTACGGATGAAGATTGTCTGGTCAAAAACGGCAAATAAGCAATTTTCTAAAATCGATAATCGGTATAAGAACCGCATTAAATCCAGGCTGGAGAAGATGAATGATAAAGCTTCACCTATCTCGGATATCAAAAAATTGTCCTTTCCCGAAAACCACTACAGGCTGCGATTAGGTGATTACAGAGTCATCTACACCTTTGGGGATCCGCCGGACGATACCTGCTACGTAGTGGCGGTTAAACGCCGAACCACCACCACCTACCTTCATGAGGAACATACCGAATATGACTATTCAGTACATCAAGGATGAAGAAGGAAAAGACCAGTATGTCGTCATTCCTTACAGTGATTACTTTCGTATGCGCCTGGCTCTGCTGGAGTACGACGACGAGGATGAAAACAATTGGGAAGATATTTCTTATGAATCAGATATCTATGATAACGTAATGCTGCCAGGGGATGTCTGCGACGTGATGCATAGAGAAAACGTCAGCCTGCAGGCCGCGTGGCGTATCCTGCGCGGACTCTCACAGCGGGAGGTCGCGGCTAAACTCGGCATCAGCCAGTCCGCGGTGTCACAGCTGGAAGCGCTGGACTCCCGTCCGCAGAAGCGGACCCGCGAAAAACTGGCGGCGATTTACGGCTGTACCCAGGAGCAAATCAGCCTCTACTTACCGAAAGAAGGCTAGCAGCACTTCGCCCCGCCCTTACCGCCATAGCGCGCGTCCTGGCGTTCGCGAAAGAACTCTTCATAGGTCATCGGCGTCTGGTCCGGATGCGTGATCCGCATGTGTTCGACGTAGTTATCGTAATCCGGCACGCCGATCATCATCTTCGCCGCCTGGCCTAAATATTTTCCTGCTTTTGAAAGGGTGTCGAACATAATGAGTTTCTCGCTTATTTCCCTCACCCCATCCCTCTCCCACAGGGAGAGAGAGGAGAAGAAAGGTAGGCCAAACAGGTTAATGCGCGCGTTTTGCCTGCGCCGTTAAGCCCTGCGCATCCGCGGGCATCGCTTCATACGGCGTCTCTTTCGCCGTCGGTTTATCCTCTTTCAGCGCCGCCAGCGCGGTTTTAATCGAGAACAGCGCCAGAACCACCACCACAATCATAAAGAAGATAGTCAGCCCGGCATCGAGACGGTTATTAAACACCAGTTGCGCCAACTGCGATTCCGTATACTGCGGCGGAATGGCGCCGCTGTCGATCATCGCCTGGAATTTATTGGCGATGGCCAGGAAGCCGACTTTGGTATCCGGGCTAAACGACTTCTGCCAGCCGGCGGTCAACGTACAAATCAGCAGCCAGCTTGTCGGCAGCAGCGCCACCCACGCATAGCGCTGGCGTTTCATCTTGAACAGTACCACCGCGCACAGCATCAGCGCCATCCCCGCCAGCATCTGGTTGGCGATACCGAACAGCGGCCACAGGGTATTGATGCCGCCCAACGGATCGACCACCCCCTGATGCAGGAAGTAGCCCCACGCCAGGACGCACAGCGCGGTCGCCAGCAGGTTAGCCGGCAGCGAGCTGGTTTTTTTCAACCCCGGACTCACCACGCCCAGCAGATCCTGCAGCATGAATCGCGCCGCGCGGGTGCCGGCATCAACCGCCGTCAGGATAAACAGCGCCTCAAACAGAATGGCGAAGTGGTACCAGAAAGAGACATCCATCAGCCCGCCCAGCGAGCCGTGCAGAATGTAAGCCATCCCCACCGCCAGCGTCGGCGCGCCGCCGGCGCGTGAAATAATCGACTGCTCGCCGACCTCGCTGGCAATCTGGCGCAGCGTATCCGGGGTTATGCTAAAGCCCCAGCCGCTCACCACCTGCGCCGCCGAGGCCACAACATCGGTGGTTCCCGCCGGCGCCAGCACCGCCATCGGGCTGTTCATCGCGAAGTAGACGCCCGGATCGATAATACAAGCCGCCACCAGCGCCATAATGGCGACGAAGGATTCCATCAACATGCCGCCGTAGCCGATAAAGCAGGCCTGCCCTTCGTTGGCCAACATTTTCGGCGTGGTGCCGGAGGAGATCAGCGCATGGAAGCCGGAAACCGCGCCGCAGGCGATGGTGATAAACAGGAACGGGAACAGGTTGCCGGTCCATACCGGGCCGGTGCCGTCAACAAACTTCGTCAGCGCCGGCATGGTCAGCGTCGGGCGCATAATCAGGATGCCAATCGCCAGACCAACGATGGTGCCGATTTTCAGGAACGTGGAGAGATAGTCGCGCGGCGCCAGCAGCAGCCAGACTGGCAGTACCGCAGCCACAAAGCCGTAACCCACCAGAATCCAGGTCAGCTGTACGCCGGTGTAATCAAACCACGGCGCCCAGGTCGGGCTTTCCGCCACCCAGCCGCCGGAAATGATCGCGAACACCAGCATCACCAGGCCTATCACCGACACCTCACCGATGCGCCCCGGGCGCAGATAGCGAATATAGATGCCCATAAAGATCGCCAGCGGGATGGTAAAGGCGACGGTGTATGTCCCCCACGGACTGTGGGTCAATGCTTTCACCACGATCATCGCCAGTACCGCGAGGATGATCACCATGATCATAAAACAGGCCACCAGCGCCAGTACGCCAGCGGTTGGCCCCATCTCCTCTTTAACCAGTTCGCCAAGCGAACGGCCATCGCGACGGGTCGAAACAAACAGCACCATAAAGTCCTGCACGGCGCCGGCCAGCACCACGCCGGCGAGGATCCAGATCATCCCCGGCAGGTAGCCCATCTGCGCGGCAAGCACCGGGCCAACCAGCGGCCCTGCGCCGGCAATCGCCGCAAAATGGTGACCGAACAGCACTTTTTTGTCAGTCGGAACATAATCGAGGCCGTCGTTATGTCGTACCGCCGGCGTCATCCGCGTTGGGTCAACGCCGAGGACGGTTTTGGCGATATACAGGCCGTAGAAACGATACGCGATCAGATAAACGCAGACCGCCGCGACGACAATCCACAGCGCATTTATCTGCTCACCCCGGTTTAAGGCGATATAGCCGAGGGCAAAGGCTCCGATCACGGAGAGCAGTGTCCAGATAAGGTATTTCCCTGAATTATTCATTGTTGTGGTCCACCGGTAGGGTAATCAGGATGTTACAGTTTGTTTCTAGAACACAACGCAGAGTTTAACAACTTCGAAACAGCGCAGATGCCATGCCGCGGCGGAGATTTGTCTCACATTGCTAGCGAGATCACTTAAGGCAGGAAAATAAATGAAAGGATTACCGTGAACGGTGCCGTTTTTTTGTCGGGTGGCGGCTAACGCCTTACCCGACCTACAGATCCGTAGCCCGGCTCAGCGCAGCGCAAGCCGGGGAAATAGCAGCGTCTTAGCCAAGCACCGCGGTTCCCAGACGACAGGTGCAGCAGCGCCGCCCTTTTTCGTCATACACCACAATTTCCCAGCTCTGACTCTGGCGGCCAAGATGCAGCGGTCGGCATTCGCCGCGCACTTTACCGCTGGAGACCGGACGATGGTGGGTAGCGTTAAGCTCGGTGCCCACCACACATTGCCCTTCTTCGGTCATCAGCCAACCGGCCATCGAGCCCAGCGTCTCCGCCAGCGCCGCGGAAGCGCCGCCGTGCAGCAGACCAAACGGCTGATGCGTGCGCGCATCCACCGGCATCTCCGCCTCCAGCAGCGCCTCCTCCAGCCGGGTGTAGACAATATCCAGATGCGCCACCATGGTGTTTTCGCTACTGGCGTTCAGCGCCGCAAGCGTGAGCTCTCGTTTCCAGGCCATCTACGCCCCCAGCGTCGAGCCGCCATCGACCACAATATCCTGCAGCGTAATATGGCTGGCGTGAGAAGAGGCGAGGAACAAAATGGTATTGGCGATCTCCTGCGGTCGGGCGATTTTGCCCAGCGGGATGCCAAGCTTAAACTGCTCGCCAAATCCGCGGATCCGCTGCTGTTCAGCATCTTCATTAACCCACAGGGTACGTTGCATATCGGTGTCGGTGGAGCCCGGCGATACCAGGTTGCAGCGCACGCCGCTGCCTGCCAGCTCAAGCCCGACGGTCAACGCCAGGCTTTTCAGCGCCGCTTTCGAGGCGCCATAGGCGCTCATGCCGATACGCGGCGTATGCGCGGCATCGGAGGCGACGGTGACGATCGCCCCGCCCCGCTGACGGCGGAACTGCGCCATCGTCTGCTGAAACAGATTAAACGCGCCGCCGACGTTCACCGCGAATGTCTGCTGCCAGTCCTCCGCGCTCAATTGATCGGTCGCCCCCATGCGCAGGATCCCGGCGGCATTCACCAGCACGTCCAGTCGTTCGATATCGTTGAGCAGACGCGCGCAAACGTCGCGTACCTGGTCGGCATCGGCGACGTCGAGCATTTCGGTGGCAAACGGATAACCTTCGCCGTCAAAGGCAAGGTCGAAACCGGTGACGTTGGCCCCGGCCTCGACGAAAGCCAACGCGGTGGCATAGCCAATGCCTTTACCTGCGCCAGTCACCCACACGGTCTGGCCGTGAAAATCCAGCGCCGCCATTATTTCACCTCGCGGGAGAGCAGCGCCCACCAGGCGTCGATGGTCGGGTTTTTCGCCAGCATCACGAAGTCGATATCGCCGTGTACTTTGCGCCAGCGGGCGGCCAGCGCCATCATACGCACCGAATCCAGACCGTAGTCGATCAGGTTTTCATCATCCAGCGGTTCGTCGGATTCGTCGAGCAGCGGCAGAATTAGTGCGCGCAGCGCCGCTTTGGAGGCCGGCAGCGGCAACAATTCTTCGGTCATCACCACGCGTCCAGAACGGCCGGCGACGTATTTCAGCGCCATCAAATGCTCTTCGCGGCTGAAATCTGCCAGCGCGTCGGCGACAAAGAACGGTTTGATATCGCGCATAAAAGCGTCGGTGGCGGTGGTCATGCAGCCGATATGGGCGTAAACGCCGGTGATGATCAGCTGGTCGCGGCCGGTCTCTTTCAGCATCTCTTCAAGCGGTGAGCGATGAAACGCGCTGTAGCGCCATTTCACCAGCACCGTATCCTGTTCATCCGGCGCCAGCACGGCAATTACCTGTTGCTGTTCCGGCGAGCGAGTCAACCCCGGCCCCCACATATCATTCAGCAGGGCGCGGTCTTCATCGCTCTGCTCTTTCGGCTGGGCGGTGTAGTACACCGGAATGCCGTTTTGTTTGCAGAAGTCGCGCAGGGCGGCGATATTGGCCACCACTTTTTCCATCATCGCGCTGTTTTCGCCCCAGAAGTTGAGGAAATACTCCTGCATATCGTGGATCAGCAGCGCGGCGCGCGACGGCTCAAAGGCCCAGTTAACTTTGTTGGCCGGAATATCGCTGGCTTCCGGCAGCGCGTAAGCCTGTAATTTGGGGATTGCCATTTTCTGTTCTCCTTCAGCCCAGCTTGCCTTCGGCCAGCCACTGACGTAATTGTTTTTTATCGACTTTGCCCACCGGCGTCAGCGGCAGCGCGGCAACGCACTCCACGCGATCCGGCAATTTAAATTCCGCCACGCCCTGCTCGCGCAGGAAGCGGCGCACCGCGACGGCGCGCAGCGGCGATGTCACCACCAGATAAGCGCAGCTCTTCTCGCCCAGCAGATTGTCTTCAATGCTAACCAGCGCGGCGTGGATCACCGCCTCATGGCGCAGCAGCAGGTTTTCTATTTCTTCAGCGGCGATCTTCTCGCCACCGCGGTTGATCTGATCTTTTTCCCGGCCCTGGACGGTGATATAGCCATCTTCATCGATCGAAATCAGATCGCCGGAGCAGTAAAATCCATCGGCATCAAAGGCTTCAGCGTTATGTTGCGGGCTGTTGTAATAGCCGCGGAAGGTATAAGGGCCGCGGGTCATCAGACGGCCCACTTCGCCGCGCGGCAGCGGGTTACCGTCGGCATCCGCCACCCACACTTCGTCGTCAGGACACATCGGGCAACCCTGGGTGTTGATAATCCGCTGCGGGCTATCGTTGAGGCGGGTGTAGTTAACCAGCCCTTCCGCCATGCCGAACACCTGCTGCAGCTGGCAGCCGATTTCCGCCGGGATACGCGCGGCGAGCGTCGCGGACAGGCGCGCTCCGCCAACCTGCAGCAGCTTCAGCGATTGCAGTTGCGCGTTGCTGCCCCATTCATGAATAGCCTGCAGCCACAGGCTGACCGCCGGCGGCACCAGCGACGCGACGTTAATCTGATGTTTTTCGATCAGCGGGAAACACAACGTGGCGCTCGGGTCAGCGGCGAGGATCACCCGGCCGCCGGCGAGAAAGACGCCCAGCGATCCCGGCGAGCTCATCGCATAGTTGTGCGCCGCCGGCAGCGCGTTGAGATAGCGCGTGTCGGCGTTAATCCCGCAGATCTCGTTGCTGCGGCGGATACTGTAGTCGTAATCGTTATGGGTTCGCGGAATAAGCTTCGGCGTCCCGGTGCTGCCGCCGGAGAGCTGGAAAAAAGCCACTTCGTCAGCCGGCGTCGGATTGGCGACAAAGTTATCCGCCGTGCGGTTAATTTCCGTTGCCAGGTCGCGCTCGCCGCCATCGTTACGCAGCAGCGCGACGCGCAGCGAAGGATGCTCAGCGATAAAACCATTAAGGAAACTATCGTCAGCAAACAGCGCGTGCTCGCGATCGGCAATCAGCAGCACCGGTTTAATCTGCGCGGCATAGGCGTTGAGTTCGCTGCGCTGATGGCTAAACAAAGCGTTAACCGGTGCGACGCCGATGCGCAGCAGCGCAAAGAAGGTAATGTAGAACTCGGCGACGTTGCCAAGCTGCACCAGCGCGGTTTCTCCGCGCTTGAGTCCCTGATGCTGCAGGGAGGACGCGAGGTTATCCACCAGTTGGTTAAACTGGCGGTAGCTAATCTGCCGCTCGCCGTCGATAATCGCCACGGCGTCATTGTCCGCATGACGAGTAATCAGATTGGTTAACGGCAGATCCTGCCAGTAGCCTTTTTGACGATAGCGGGCCGCAAACTCTTCCGGCCAACGGGTAAATGCAATCATCCTTGCCTCTTAATTCAAGCCAAATACGTTGAGCATGGTGGTGAGTTTAACGCCGGTTTCACGCCATTCGCCCAGCGGCGAAGAGGCCGGGACGATACCCGCGCCGGCAAACAGGCGCAGCGAGCGTTGATTTAAGCGCGCGCAGCGGATGGTCACCACCCATTCGCCGTTGCCTTCGTCATCGCACCAGCCGACAATGCCGCCAAACAGTTGGCGATCGAACGGTTCGAGCTCGGCAATCAGCCGCTTCGCCACCTGGTGCGGGAAGCCGCTCAGCGCCGGTGTCGGGTGCAGCAGGCAGGCCAGCGACATGGCGTTTTCTTCCGCCAGCGCCGTACCTTCGATAGGCGTCGCCAGATGCCAGAGCGTCGGGGTGGTAATCAGCTGCGGCGATTCCGGTAGCGACAATTGGCTACTGCGCGGGCCCAGCACGCTCTTCATCGCCTGCGTCACCAACTCGTGCTCATGGCGATCTTTGCCTGACGCCAGTAGCTTGTTACCCGCTTCCCGGTCCAGCACATCGTCAGGCTGGCGGCGGGCGGAGCCGGCCAGCGGCAGCGAACTGAAGTGCAGTCCTTCTTTACGCAGTAGCAGTTCCGGGCTGGCGCCCAACAATACCCCGCCATCAGATAGCGGGACATGGAAATTAAAGCTCGCCGGGTTCTGGGCGATCAGCCGTTCCAGCAGCGCGCCGCTATCAACCCGGTCGCGGGTCGTAATATCAATCAGCCTTGATAGCACCACTTTGTCGACTTCCGGAGTCGCCGTTAGCGCGGCGGCGCGTTCCACCATCGCCAAAAACTCGTCCTGTTCCGGGATCTCCTGACGATCGACAACATCCATCGCCTTGAGCGGCGCCGCATAACGCGCGGACTGCTGTTTGTCGGTACGGGAGAAGGTTTCCCAGCGTTCGGGAATATAGAGCTCGGAAGGCTGATTGGTGTCGAACGGGATCGCCCCGACCATGACCGGCTTGCGGATCCCCGCCGCGCGGGCCTCGGCAAATGCGGCCGCCATTTTCTGCTGGAACTCGCCGTTCAGTGAATCACCGCCGACGGCAGGTTGGGAAAAACGGCTAAAACAGCCGGTGGTGCTGAAGCTGCGGTACGGCGACATAAAGAAGAAGCTTTGCGGCGACAGGGTCTGCGTTTTTTCCTGTACATCCTCAGCCAGTGACGTTTCCATATCATCCTCCAAAAACGATAAAGATATTAAGAATAATTATCATTTATATTTTTGTTGGCTAACCTAAAAGGTATTGCTCTCCTTGTCAACCGCACAAACAGCAGGTTATGCGACTTACACTTGCATCCGGACAATACAATGTTGAAAATGAGACGTATTTACTACAACTGACTCAGGATGCGAATTCGTGAATTTTGCCACTTTTTGTCGTCGTACTTTACTCGCCAGCGGGCTGTGCCTTTTAGGAATTACCTCAGCGCTGGCGGCAGACTGGCCGCGTCAGATCGTCGATAGCCGCGGCACTCATACGCTGGAAAGCCAACCGCAGCGCATCGTCTCGACCAGCGTCACCCTCACCGGCTCGCTGCTGGCTATTGATGCGCCGGTGGTCGCCAGCGGCGCGACCACGCCGAATAACCGCGTGGCAGATGCGCAGGGCTTTCTGCGCCAGTGGGGCGATGTCGCTAAAAAGCGCAACCTGGCGCGACTCTATATTGGCGAACCCAGCGCCGAAGCGGTGGCGGCGCAGATGCCGGATCTGATTCTGATAAGCGCCACCGGGGGAGATTCCGCGCTGGCCCTGTACGACCAGCTGTCGACTATCGCGCCGACGCTTATCATCAACTACGACGATAAAAGCTGGCAGACGCTTCTTACCCAATTAGGGCATATTACCGGTCACGAAAAGCAGGCGGACGCGCGCATTGCCGAATTCAATAAACAGCTCGTTTCGTTAAAAGAGAAACTAAAGTTGCCGCCGCAGCCGGTCACCGCGCTGGTTTATACCGCCGCGGCGCACAGCGCCAATATCTGGACGCCGGAATCAGCGCAGGGTCAGATGCTGGAACAGTTAGGCTTTAAGCTGGCGACGCTGCCGGGTAACCTGCACGCCAGCCAGAGCCAGGGTAAGCGTCACGACATCGTACAGTTAGGCGGCGAGAATCTGGCGGCCGGAATTAACGGCGAAAGCCTGTTCCTGTTCGCCGGCGATGAGAAAGACGCCGAGGCCATTTACGCCAACCCGCTACTGGCGCACCTACCGTCGGTTGCCGCTAAACGCGTTTATCCACTGGGGACCGAAACCTTCCGTCTGGACTACTACAGCGCCATGCTGGTACTGCAGCGTTTATCGGCGCTCTTTGCCTGATTCTCTCCCCGGCGCCCTGCGCCGGGATCTCATTTCACATCATCAACAACATCATCCTTTTGTTATAAAAGTATTTTTTATTTCTTTCCCCTCTTGATACCTCATCGGCGCCTCACGCGAATCATCATCGTTTCAAATGTTGTTTTGTGATTAGCCATCGTCGCCGCCTTCCCCGAGTATCTGCCCCACACCACTTGAGGTGGACATTCAACTCAGAAGGAACTTACCGTGACCACTAGCAAATTGATCAAGGGCGATACCCTGACCGAAACCAGCAACGCCGCAGATGGTTTTAACCCGGCAACTGAAGTCAGCAACTACAGCTATACGTCAGACCGCGTCGCTAAACCGGTCTATAACAAATACAAAAGTGCGACCACCAAACCAAAGGTCTTTGGTTACTACACCGACTGGTCTCAGTACGATGGCCGTCTGCAGGGCAGCGATGCGAAAGATAACCGCGGACGCGGCTACGACCTGACCAACGTCTCCCCTACCGCTTACGATAAAATTATCTTCGGTTTCGTCGGCGTGACCGGCTTCCATAAAGTGGATGGCCTGTGGCGTGATGTGGTGGCCGAAGGGGCTGAGCAGTGCGGCAAAGTCAAATATGAACCGACTTTCCTCGACCCGTGGGGCGACTTCCAGTCTTACGTTAACGTTGGCCACAGCGTCAGCGGCTGGGATGTCGATCCGAAAACCGTAACCCAGACAAACACCAAAGGCCTGCTCGGCGGTCTGCGCGACCTGCAAGCGAAAGCCAAACAACAGGGCCACAACCTGGTGCTGTCCATGAGCATCGGCGGCTGGAGCATGAGCAACGGTTTTCATGAAACCGCGGCATCTGATTCCTCGCGTAAAATCTTCGCTAAAGGCGTGGTGAAGCTGTTCAAACAGTTCCCGATGTTCAGCGAAGTGGATATCGACTGGGAATACCCGAATGCCGAAGGCGCCGGCAACCCCTACGGCCCGGAAGATGGTGAAAACTATGCGTTACTTATTGCCGAACTGCGTAAGCAGCTGGATTCTGCCGGCCTGAGCGATGTCAAAATCTCTATCGCCAGCTCCGCCGTGGTGAAGACCTTTGATTATTCCAACGTCAAAGCGCTGATGAATGCCGGTCTGTACGGCATCAACGTCATGACCTATGACTTCTTCGGCACCCCGTGGGCGGAAAGCATCACCCACCACACCAACCTGAAAGCCATTGAGCAAGGCGGCTGGGCGATTAACACCATCGTTGAACATCTGCTGGCGGAAGGTTTCCCGGCTGAGCGCATCAACATCGGTTACGCCGGTTATACCCGTAACGGCCGCAACGCCGAGCTGGAATCCCTGTCTCCACTCAAAGGCACCTATAACCCGGGTAACGGCACCACCGTCGGTTCCTTTGAATCCGGTACCAACGAATGGTATGACGTCATTTATAACTACCTGGATCTGGAAAACCAGAAAGGGCGTAACGGCTTTAACGTCTATACCGATCAGGTTGCTGACGCTGATTTCCTCTACAACCCGGAATCCAAACTGTTTATGTCGCTGGATACCCCGCGCACCGTCAAAGCCAAAGGGGAATACGCTGCCAGTCTGGGCTTAGGCGGCCTGTTCACCTGGACTATCGACCATGATAACGGCGTGCTGGTTAACGCCGCCCGTGAAGGTCTGGGCTACGAAATCGCCTCTGAAGTTATCGATATGGAGCCGTTCTATTTCGAAGGCATTAACGTTGTGCCAGCTGATGAACAAGAAGACGATAAGTCAGAAGATGAGCCAACTGAACCGACGGTAAACCATGCGCCGGAAGCGGCAATTGAAATGATGGTCGTAGGCGGCTCCCGCGTACGCCTGTCCGGGGAAAAATCGTCTGATGAAGACAGCGACGAGTTGAGCTACAGCTGGGGCGTGCCGGCAGCGATTGATGTTGCGGATAAAACCGCCGCGGTTATTGAGTTCGATGTTCCGGAAGTCACCGCGGATACCGAGTTCACTTTCACTCTGTTCGTTCGCGATAGCTGGGGCGAACCGTCAACCCAGCAGCGCTTTATTCTGTCGGTGGTCGTCGCCTCCCAGGGTGAACCAAGCGCTGACGAGCCAGCCGATGAGCCGGCAGATGAAGCGGCTGACGATGAAAAAGACGCCGATGACGTGCCGGCACAGGAAGACGATGTTGTACCATCTGACGAAACCACGCCTTACCCGCTGTGGGATGCCAAAACCGTTTATGGCGGCAACTGGGGTACCTTTGAAACCGTGAGCTGGAAAGGTCACAACTATCAGGTGAAATGGTGGTCTCAGGGCAACCAGCCAGACCTGAACTGCGGCCAGTTCGACGTCTGGAAAGACCTCGGCGCATACTAAGTGTTATAAGTGAAGCCAGGCCCCGGAGCAATCCGGGGCCTTTTTGCTATTGTCGCGCTTAACTTTCGCAGGCCTGCTCCGGACGCTGAAAACGACGTAGCTCGCGCAATAAGCCAATCAGTAATACGCCAACAATCACCAGCGCCCAGCCGCTGGCGCTGGCTGAAGCCACCGGGGTCATAACCGCCCCTAATCCCCCCAGCAGCGCCGCGCCAATAGCATCGCCGGTCACGTTCTGCGCGGTCCACAGGCCATTAATGCGCCCCAGCATATTTTCCGGCGTTTGGGTCTGGATCAGCGTGTATTGTAGCAGCGAGCTTATCGCGCTCAGCCAACCAAACAGCGCCAGACAGAGCGCGCCCAGCGCCCAGAACGGCATCACGCTGAACAGCGCAATCGCCACAAACGACCCTACCGTCGTTATCAGCATCAACGCCCCCGGCTTCGCGGTATGCGCCAGTTGTCCGCTGGTTAACGCCCCCAGCGCCGCGCCAAGCGGAATGGCGGCATACAACAGGCCAATCTGCGAATTTGACATCTGCCAGCCTTCCGCCAGCGCCGGATAAAGCACCCGCACCGCGCTGGCCATCGTCAACAGGCCGCCGAGCAGCGCAATGCCGCCAATAAGCGGGCTATTAAAGAGAAATTTCAGCCCCGCCAGCAATGATTTCAGCGGATGCTCGCGCGGCTGCGGCGGTGGCGGCAGCAGCGGCAGGCGTAGCAGCGTCAGGGTGGTAATGAACGTCCCCGCCGCCGCCAGGCCATAGTTCCAGGCCACGCCGCCGGTCGCCAGCAATAGCCCGCCGATCATCGGCGATATCACCGAACCGAGACGCACGGTCAGCATGGTGATCGCTCCGGCCTGCATCAGGTTTTCGCGGCCGACTAAAGCCGGCGTTGCCGCCAGAAGCGCGGTCACGCCCAAAGAGGCGAAGAAGCCATCCCAGATCCCCAGCAGGTAAATTGCCGCCAGCGAGGGTTCCGGTAGCATAGCGTTCAGGCACAGGCCGACGAAGCCCACGCCGCAGGTGCCACGCGCCAGCAGGATCAGGCGTTTGCGTTCATAACGGTCGGCCAGCACGCCGCCGACCATCAGCCCAATGAACATCGAACAGCCGGTCAGCATCACCGAGAGCCCCACCTGCCAGGTCGAATGGGTCATCATCTGGATTTGTACCGGGATCGCCACGCCTAGCAGGCCAAGCGACAGGATAGAGATAAAGCGAGCGATAAAGACGGCGCGGAACGCCGGATGGGTGCGCAGGAGGCTGACATCAAGCAGCCGGGAAGGTCGGTTCATGCAAGGGCCTTGTCGTTATTTTTCATACCATTTTTATGGTTTCTCATGGTAACATACCTGAATAAAATCGATAACGATAATTAATATCATTATCATGTCAGGGATTTGAACTATGTCGTTTTCTACGACCACGGTGCGCGCCGTCGCCGTGCCTGGTCTCTTGTTACTTTTAGCTCTCGCGATTGCGCTCAGCCTGCTTATCGGCGCCAAACCTCTGCCGCCTTCGGTGATTGTCGATGCCTTCTCCGGCAGCTGTCAGAGCGCCGACTGCACTATCGTACTGGATGCCCGCCTGCCGCGTACGCTGGCCGGATTGCTGGCCGGCTGCGCGCTTGGCCTCGCCGGCGCGCTAATGCAAACCCTCACCCGTAACCCGTTGGCCGACCCGGGCCTGCTCGGCGTCAACTCCGGCGCCAGCTTCGCCATCGTGCTCGGTGCGGCGCTGTTGGGCATCACTTCGCCGCAGGAGCAGTTGCTGATGGCCTTCTGCGGCGCCTTCGTCGCGTCGCTACTGGTCGCGTTTACCGGCAGCCAGGGCGGCGGCCAGCTTAGCCCGGTGCGCCTGACCCTCGCGGGCGTGGCGCTGGCGGCGGTCCTGGAAGGCTTATCTAACGGCATCGCCCTGCTCAACCCGGACGTGTATGACCAGCTACGCTTCTGGCAGGCCGGCTCGCTGGATATTCGCACCCTGCAAACGCTGAAAATCGTCCTGCTGCCGGTGCTGATTGCCGCCGTGGTAACTCTGTTTCTTAGCCGGGCGCTGAACAGCCTGAGCCTCGGCGCCGACACCGCCACCGCGCTCGGCAGCCGGGTCGCGCGCACCCAGCTTATCGGCCTGCTGGCAATTACCGTCCTGTGCGGCAGCGCGACGGCGCTGGTCGGCCCTATCGCCTTTATCGGCCTGATGATGCCGCATATGGCCCGCTGGCTGGTGGGGGCGGATCACCGCTGGTCATTGCCGGTTACGCTGCTCGCCACCCCCGCCCTGTTGCTGTTTGCCGACGTGCTTGGCCGCCTGTTGGTGCCTGGTGAACTGCGCGTTTCGGTGGTCAGCGCCTTTATCGGCGCGCCAGTGTTGATCTGGCTGGTTCGCCGTCAGCCGCGAGGAGGTGCGCTGTGATGGCTCCCTCCCGCCGCCTGATGTTCTGCTGCCTGCTGCTGATCGCCGCCAGTCTGCTGGTGTCCCTGCTCGGTCTGGGTAATGGCCTGGTGCCGCTCAGCATTGAACAGGTGGTTTCCGCGCTGCTCGGCGACGCGCCGCGCAACGTCAGCATGGTGGTCACCGAATGGCGCTTGCCGCGCGTGCTGATGGCGCTGCTGATCGGCGCCGGGCTTGGCGTCAGCGGCGCCATTTTTCAGTCATTAATGCGTAACCCGCTGGGTAGCCCGGACGTGATGGGCTTCAACACCGGCGCCTGGAGCGGCGTGCTGGTGGCGATGGTGATGTTCGGCCAGAACCTGACCGCCATCGCGCTGGCGGCAATGCTTGGCGGCGTGCTGACCTCGCTGGTGGTGTGGCTGCTGGCGTGGCGCAACGGCATTGAAACCTTCCGCCTGATCATTATCGGCATCGGCGTGCGCGCCATGCTGGTGGCATTCAATACCTGGCTGCTGCTGCGCGCGTCGCTTGAGACCGCCCTTTCCGCCGGGTTGTGGAATGCCGGTTCGCTCAACGGCCTGACGTGGGGCAAAACCTGGCCATCGGCGCCGCTGATCCTGCTGATGTTAGCGTGCGGCGCGCTGCTGGCGCGGCGGATGCGACTGCTGGAGATGGGCGACGATACCGCCTGCGCGCTGGGGGTTCAAGTCGAACGTTCACGCCTGCTGCTGATGCTGGTGGCGGTGCTGCTGACCGCTTCCGCCACCGCGCTGGCCGGGCCTATTTCTTTCGTCGCGCTGGTCGCCCCACATATCGCCCGGCGGATAAGCGGCACCGCACGCTGGGGGTTAACCCAGTCGGCGCTGTGCGGCGCGCTGCTGCTGGCGCTGGCCGATTACTGCGCCCAGCGCCTGTTCATGCCTTATCAGTTACCGGTAGGGGTGGTCACCGTCAGTCTTGGCGGTATCTACCTCATCGCGTTATTAATTCAGGAGTCCCGCAAAAAATGACCGCTGTAACTTCCCGTTTGCGCGGCGACCAGTTGACCCTGGCCTACGGCAAAAAGACCATCGCCGAATCGCTGAACGTCACGATTCCTGACGGCCATTTCACGGCGATTATCGGCCCCAACGGCTGTGGTAAATCAACCCTGCTTCGCACCCTCAGCCGCCTGATGACCCCGTCCAGCGGACACGTTTATCTCGATGGCGAGCAGATCCAGCACTACGCCAGCAAAGAGGTGGCAAAGCGGATTGGCCTGCTGGCGCAGAATGCCACCACGCCCGGCGATATCACCGTACAGGAACTGGTGGCGCGCGGGCGCTATCCGCACCAGCCGATGTTTACCCGTTGGCGTAAAGAAGACGAAGCAGCGGTAAATAACGCGATGCGGGCGACGGGGATTGTCGACCTCGCGCTGCAGAGCGTGGATACCCTCTCCGGCGGCCAGCGCCAGCGGGCGTGGATTGCGATGGTACTGGCGCAGGAGACGGCGATTATGCTGCTTGATGAGCCGACGACCTGGCTGGATATCAGCCATCAGATCGACCTGCTGGAACTGTTAAGCGAGCTGAATCGCGAGAAGGGATATACGCTGGCGGCGGTACTGCACGATCTCAATCAGGCCTGTCGTTACGCCACCCATCTGATCGCCCTGCGCGACGGTAAGATCGTTGCCGAAGGCGCGCCGAAAGAGATCGTCACGGCGGATCTAATTGAGCGTATCTACGGTCTGCGCTGCACGATCATCGACGATCCGGTGGCGCATACGCCGCTGGTAGTGCCGCTGGGTCGCCGATAATCTTTTCTATACCATCTCAACCATCGCATTCCCGGCTTGCGCTGCGCTGAGCCGGGCTACCCAAAACGGGTAGCCCGGGCTCTACCGTTACCCCAGAATCTCCCGCACTACCGGGCCTATCGCTTCAAAGGCCTGCGGCGAGATAATCTCGACGTGGGCGCAGTTCTGGCTGAACACCTCCAGCTCGCCAACCCATGGCCCCCATGCGACCTGCGGATCCATCCCTTTCTGGCGCGTTTTCTCCGCCACAAATAGCGTTGCCTTGCCGTCAAACTTCGCGCTGTGCGCGGTCGTCAACAGGCGCACCGCATCGGCGTAGTTACCTTCGATCGCGCTGAACAGCTCGCCGGAAGCCTGCCCCTGCTGAGCGGCGAGAAACGCTTCGCGCTCGCGGGCGATTTCCGCCAGCACTTCGGGATCCAGACCGTTCGCCTCTTTCTCCGCCCAGTTTTGCGTCTCCGGCGGCCAGGTATCCAGCAGGCCGAGGAACGCCACCTCTTCGCCGCGCTGGCGTAAACGGGCGGCAATCCCCTGCGCCAGCGTTCCGCCGAGCGAATAACCAAACAGATAGTAAGGCCCATGCGGCTGCTGCGCTAAAAGCGTGCGCAGATGGTGCTCGCAGACTTCGTCGAGGTTGGCGGCGGAAGCCATCGGCCCCGTCGGACGCGGCGACTGAATACCGGTAATTGACCAGCGCGGGTTAAGATAACGCGCCAGCACGCTGAACTGCCAGGCAAAACCGGAGGCCGGATGGAAGCAGAACAGCGTCGGACCGTCGCTCTCACGCAGCGGCAACAGCGCATCGAAGCCCAGGCGCTGCGCCTGCTCGTCGCTCAGGTCAGAAGCCAGCAGCGCGCTCAGCTTGCCGACCGTCGAAGCGACCATCACCTGCCCCGGCGTCACCTGCCGCGCCAGCTCGCGGCTAAGCTGCGCCGCCAGCCGCATCGCCAGCAGCGAATGGCCGCCGAGGGCGAAGAAATCGGCGTCGATGTCATTTACCTCGCAGCCCAGCAGCTGGCTGAACGCCGCGGCAACGGCCATTTCGGTAGCCGATTGCGGCGGGCGACCGCTGCGCTCGCTGCTTAAGGAGGGGAGCGGTAGCGCTTTACGATCCAGCTTACCGTTGGCGCTGAGCGGGAAGGATTCCAGCTGGATTAACACCACCGGCACCATGTGCGGCGGCAGCTGTTCGCTAAGACGGGCTTTCAGCGCCGCCACGTCCAGCGGCTGGCCGGACTCGCTCACCAGATAACCGACGAGCTGGCGGGCATCGCCGCCGGTGGCCGCCGCCTGATTGAAGACGCAGGCGTGGCACACCGCCTGCGCGACGTCCGGCAACGCCGCCATCACCCGGTCGATCTCGCCAAGCTCAATGCGCTGGCCGCGAATTTTCAACTGATCGTCGCTGCGGCCAAGATACTCTACCGCCCCGTTATCCAGCCAGCGCGCCACATCGCCGGTGCGGTACATGCGCTCGCCGGGGGCAAACGGGTCGGCAATAAAGCGGCTGGCGGTGAGATCAGATCGCCCCATATATCCCTGTGCCAGTTGAATGCCCGTTAAGTACAAATCACCCGCCACGCCCGGCGGCACCAGGCGCATGGCGGCATCAAGAATACGTAATCCGGTGTTCCATACCGGCCAGCCGATAGGCACGCTGTTGCCGGTTACCGCCGCCAGCTCTGGCCCGCAGGCGGGATACCAACTGACATCCACCGCCGCTTCCGTTGGCCCGTACAGGTTATGCAGCGGCGCGCCGGTTAAGCGTTCCCATTCGCGACACAGTTCCGTCGGCAGCGCTTCGCCGCTACAGAAAACGCGTTTTAGCGTCCGGCAGGAAGACACATTATCGCTATCCAACGAGGCGACAAACGCCGCCAGCATCGACGGAACAAAGTGGGTGGTGGTCACGCCGTACTGCGCGAAGAACCGCTGCATCGCCTGTGGATCGCGATGCGCCTCCGGCGCCGCCATCACCAGCTGGGCGCCGGTCATAAATGGCCACCAGAATTCCCATACCGAGACATCAAAGCTGCACGGCGTCTTCTGCGCCACCACATCGGCGGCGGTTAACGGATAGTGATTTTGCATCCACAGCAGGCGGTTCACGATGGCGGTCTGCCCGACCATCACCCCTTTCGGCCGTCCGGTGGAACCGGAGGTGAAGATGATATACGCGGTATGTTCCGGTTTTGACAGCGCCAGCGGCGTATCATCTTCAGCAGCCAGCGGCTGCTCATAACACAAGCTGGTCAGTCCCGGAATATCGCTAAAACGGGCCAGTTGATCGTCAGAGGTAATCAGCAGCGAAGGCCGCGCATCTTCCAGCATCATCCGCAAACGGTCATCCGGGTAGCCGGTGTCCAGCGGCAGCCAGGCGGCGCCGGCTTCGACAATGCCGTGCAGCGCCAGCGTCAGGAACACCGAACGCGGTAAGGCAACCGCCACGCTATCCCCCGGCTTCACGCCGCGTTGCCGCAGCAGGTTGGCCAGCGCCACCACCTGTTGGCGCATTTCGCGGTAACTAAAGCGCCAGTTGGCATCCGCCAGCGCCGGAGCATCCGGCGTTTTCCGCGCCTGTTCAGCCACCAGCGAGCTGAGGGTAGTGGTCGGCAGTGGCATCGCGGTATTGTTGATCAATGCCAGCTGCGCACCTTCTTCCGCCGACAGCATCTCCGCCTCGCCGCAGCGTAGCGCCGGATTGGCGGCGAACTGCGCCAGCAGCGCAGTCAGACGCGACACGTGGCGGTTCAGCGTCGCCTCATCATAACGCGCTTTATTGGCGAGGATCTCCAGCGACAGACCGCCGCGTTCGTCCGGGAATAATGCCAGCTCGAGGTCATTCACCGGGCCGGTGGCGAGGGTATGCGTCTGCGCCTGCACGTCGTCGATATCCAACTGGTAATCAAAGACTTTGATGTTCAGCACCGGGCCAAACAGCGGTTCGTCGCCCGCCGCTTTACCGCTATCGCGGACAATTTGCTCGGCATCGTAGCGCTGATGGCGGCGCATTTTTTTCAGTTGTCCGGAGAGACGCGTCGCCAGTTGCGCCAGCGTCTCCTGCGCGTCGATATTCACCGCCAGCGGCAGTACGTTGAGTACCGGGCCGGTGGCGGTCAGCGCCGCCGATCCCATGCGGCGCATAAAGATAAAGCCAGCCGCGTAATCCATTCGGCCGCACAGCCGCCCCAGCCACAACGTCGTCAGCGCCAACGCCAGATCGGCGCGCTGGCACTGCGGCGCGCTGGCCGCGAGTTGGCTGAAGACAGCCGGATCGGCCTCCAGTTTCAGGCGCCAGATATCGCTGCTGGTCGCCCGCCCGGCCAGCGGCGCGTCTGATAGCGAGGCCGGAGACGGCAACGCCTGACGCTGCGCCTGCCAGAAGGCTTTATCGCGCTGCCACGCCTCGCTGCCGTAGTAGCGCTGATACTCTTCCACCACTTCGGCGAACGGCGTAAACGGTGAATCCGGCGTCTCTTCGCCGCGTTGCCAGGCGCGATAAATAGCGGCGATCTGGCGGGTAATGGCCGGGAAACTAAAACCATCGACCAGTAAATGGTGATAGCGCTGATACCAGTACCAGCAGTCGTCGCCAACGCGCATGAGCTGATGGCAGACCAGCGGATTACCGCTGTCGACGCGCAGATTCTGCCCGAGATCGCTTTGCATCAGCGTCAGCGCGGACATATGCTGATCGGCCTGCTGGCGCAGGTCAACGCTTTGCGGCTCGGCAAACTCGCGCGCGTCATCAACCCACTGCCACGCTTCGCCATTATCTTCGCAAAAGCGCATGCTCAGGGTATCGGCCTGCTTAAGCCCGGCGACGATCGCCTTACTCAGCAGCGCCGGATCAAGATTGCCGCGCAGTTCAACATAGTGGGCAACGCTCCAGGCGCCGGGTAGCGTGGAGAGGCGTTCAGCCATCCAAATTCCCGGCTGCGCCGCAACCAGCGGTAAACGTGTACTCATCGAAAGCTCCTCAGGAGGCGTAGTGCGCTGGGATAAGGGTTGACCAGTTGGCGGCAAGCCAGGCGTTGCAGGCCTCTAATGACTGCGGCGGACCTTCCACCGTCCAGCCTGTCGGCAGCGCGCAGTGATGCGGCCACAAACTATATTGCCCCTGTGCGTTGCGCAGAATGTAAAACTGCCCTTGCGGATTGTCGAAGGGGTTGCTGAATTGCATCTCTCACTCCTCATTAAGCGCGTGTTGTTGCCCGCGGCGCAAAGGCTGCCACAGCTGGATAAGCCCGGACGTCAGCCCGCCGCGCCAGCATAGCGCGTCATGACCGCCGTCAACCTGGCGCCAGAAAACGGACGGCGTGCTCTGCCGTAGTTGCGCGAAAAGCGCCTGGTTGGCGCGAAAAATAATCGGCTCGCGCACGCCGGCTTCCAGCCAGATACGCAGCCCCTGCGGTCGAAGCTCGCCGCGCTGCAGTTGTTCAAGTATCACTCCCGGCTGGCTACTGCCGCGCTGCGGCCACCAGTACGACCCCGACTGGCTCAGAACGCAGCCAAAACGCTGCGGCCAGTGGAGCGCGGCATACATCGCCGCCAGACCGCCGAAGCTCTGCCCCGCTACTACCGTCCGGTCGGCGCGATCGCTGAATGGCGCCACGGCCTGCACCAGCGGCAGCAGTTCTTCCTGTACCGCCAGCCAGAAATCACGATTGCAGGGCAGCTCCACGCCGCGGTGTTGATTGTCGATAACGTCGATCAGCACATAGACCGCCGGCGGCAGGCGGCCTTCCCGCGTCAGCCCCGCCAGCGGCGCAAAGACAGGCATGCTTTCGGCCCAGAACTGGCCGTCAAGCAGGACCGCCAGCGGGCGATCCGCCCCACTGCCGGTGGTGTAAATCCACACTCGTCGCTGGTTTCCTAATCGCTGGCTGCGCCATTCAATACAGCGCGGCGCTGGCGAAACCGGCTCGCGATAATGCCAACCCGGCTGTTCCGGCGCCTGCGGCAGTTCCAGCGCTGAGACCGCGTGGCCGCGCCCCCCCTTCCAGCTTTGCGGATTGCGGGGATCGGCAACCGCCCGCGGCAGCAGTTTGCGCCAGCCTTCGCGCAGTAGCGCGCGGTCCGGCGCTTCACCGTTAAAGAGCTGCGGGGAAAAATCGTCGTCGCGTTCGGAGGGAATAAAACAGTAGCTGCCGCGCCAGCTGGCGGGGAGCGTGGTTTGCCAGCACCAGGCATCGGTACCTGGGATGCGCTGCAGGGTTTGCGGCGCCGCGTTGTGGTGATGATCGGTGACGCCGGTAATGTAAATCCACACCCGCCGAATCGGCGACGTGGTTTCGCTGCCTGCCGGATCGCGCCACCAGAAGGTCACCCGATATGCGTCGCCCAGCGCCTCTGTCTGCGGGCCGGCGATCCCCCGCCACCAGTCGTCACTTCCCGTTATTTGCATTCCGTCAGTAACCCTATGTTTACCGTGATTTTTATCAACAAAGGTAATATTTATTGATAATATTATTGATAACTATTTGCATTTGCAATAGCGTATTAACGCGCCTATGGGTAGCGCGTCTTCTCATTACATTAAATCAAGGTCAGAGAGGGTCTTTTCAGAGCGTTTGGCTCGGTCGGCTACGGAAAGCGTTCACCTTCTACTGGCTACATTTATGCCGCCTCCTCTCCCGGTGGGAAGGGGCTTCTGGGGAAAGCGGCAAAGAAAAGCGGAACTGACTTACAATGAATAACAGGATTAAGTCCCTGGCCTTAATGGTCAATCTGGGTATCTACGGGGTGGCATTCCCGCTGAGCGCGGCGGAAGAAACCACCGACAGTAAACAAGCCGCCGGTGAAGAAACGATGGTGGTCACCGCCGAGGTGCAAAACCTACAGGCGCCGGGCGTTTCCACCATTACCGCCGATGAAATTCGCAAACGTCCGCCGGCGCGCGACGTCTCTGAAATCATCCGTACCATGCCGGGCGTCAACCTGACCGGCAACTCCACCAGCGGCCAGCGCGGCAACAATCGCCAGATTGATATTCGCGGTATGGGCCCGGAAAACACTTTAATCCTGATTGACGGTAAGCCCGTGACCAGCCGTAACTCTGTTCGTCTCGGCTGGCGCGGCGAACGCGACACCCGCGGCGATACCAGCTGGGTACCGCCGGAAATGATCGAACGTATAGACGTTATCCGCGGCCCGGCGGCGGCGCGTTACGGTAACGGCGCGGCGGGCGGCGTGGTCAACATCATTACGAAAAAATTCGACAACCAGTGGCATGGTTCGTGGAACGCCTACATGAACATGCCGGAGCATAAAGACGAAGGCGCGACCAAGCGTACCGACTTTAGCCTCAGCGGCCCGCTGGGCGGCGATTTCAGCTTCCGCATGTACGGTAACCTCGATAAAACCCAGGCTGACGCCTGGGATATCAACCAGGGCCACCAGTCTGAACGTACCGGCATTTACGCCGATACCCTGCCCGCCGGGCGTGAAGGGGTAGAAAACAAAAACATCAACGGCGTGGTGCGCTGGGATTTCGCGCCGATGCAGTCGCTGGAGTTTGAAGCTGGCTATAGCCGCCAGGGCAACCTGTACGCCGGTGATACGCAAAACACCAACAGCAACGATCTGGTGAAAGAGAACTACGGTAAAGAGACCAACCGTCTCTATCGCAATACTTACTCCGTGACCTGGAACGGCGGCTGGGATAACGGCGTGACAACCAGCAACTGGGCGCAGTACGAACACACCCGCAACTCGCGTAAAGGCGAAGGCCTGGCGGGCGGCACCGAGGGGATCTTCAGCAGCAACCAGTTCTCGGATATCGATCTCTCCGACGTGATGCTGCACAGCGAAGTCAATATTCCGTTCGATCTGTGGGTTAACCAGAATCTGACGCTGGGTACCGAATGGAACCAGCAGCGCATGAAGGACAACGCCTCTAATACCCAGGAACTCTCCGGCGGTGAAATCCCGGGCTACGACAGCACCGGCCGCAGCCCCTATTCAAAAGCGGAAATCTTCTCGCTGTTCGCCGAGAACAACATGGAAGTGACCGATACCACCATGCTGACGCCGGCGCTGCGTTTCGATCACCACAGCATCGTTGGTAATAACTGGAGCCCGTCGCTGAACCTGTCGCAGGGTCTGGGCGACGACTTTACCCTGAAAATGGGTATCGCTCGCGCCTATAAAGCGCCGAGCCTGTATCAAACCAACCCCAACTATATTCTCTACAGTAAAGGCCAGGGCTGCTATGCGAGTAAATCCGGCTGCTATCTGCAAGGGAATGATGACTTAAAAGCAGAGACCAGCATCAACAAAGAGATCGGCCTGGAGTTCAAACGCGACGGCTGGCTGGCGGGCGTCACCTGGTTCCGTAACGATTACCGCAACAAGATTGAAGCAGGCTATGCTCCGGTCTATACCAACGGCAAAGGCACCGATCTGTACAAATGGGAAAACGTGCCGAAAGCGGTAGTTGAAGGGCTGGAAGGCACGTTGAACGTGCCGGTCAGCGAGACGGTGAACTGGACCAACAACATCACCTACATGCTGCAGAGTAAGAACAAAGAGACCGGCGATCGCCTGTCGATTATTCCGGAATACACGCTGAACTCAACGCTGAGCTGGCAGGTTTATCAGGACGTTTCTGTGCAATCGACCTTCACCTGGTACGGCAAGCAGGAACCGAAGAAGTACAACTACAAAGGCCAGCCGGTCACCGGCAGCGAGAAGAACGAGGTCAGCCCGTATAGCATCCTCGGCCTGAGCGCGACCTGGGACGTGACCAAAAACGTCAGCCTGACCGGCGGCGTGGATAACGTCTTCGACAAGCGCCACTGGCGCGCGGGTAACGCCCAAACCACCGGCGGCGACAAAGGTTATATGTACGGCGCTGGCGCGGAGACCTATAACGAATCCGGCCGTACCTGGTATATGAGCGTCAACACCCACTTCTGATAATATTAATGTCTGACGCCCTCCCCGCCGGGAGGGCGTTTTTTTCAACACTGCGCTATTTTCTGTACCCGCGCGACAATCGACGCCGCGTCAAAACCGTGATGTTGACGCAGCCATCCGCGATCGGCGGCCGCTGCATACTCGCCATCCGGGATCCCCAGACGCTGCAAGGCAATCCCCGTACCCGCTTCCGCCAGCACTTCGGCGACCAGGCTCCCCAGCCCGCCATTGACGTTATGTTCTTCGACGGTAATAACTGAACGGCATGACTGCAGCGCCGCCAGCAGCGCCGCGGTATCGCAGGGACGAATCGACGGCACGCTGACCACTTTCGCCTCAATGCCGAGGTCGGCAAGCTGCTGCGCCGCCTCCACCACTTCGTGCACGGTTGAACCGGTCGCCACCAGCGCCACCGCTGCGCCTTCGCGCAGGGTCAGCACCGCGCCGGGCACAAAACGGTACGCTTCGTCATGCAACTCCGGCAGCGCCTTGCCGTCAAGGCGGATATAAACCGGCCCCTGATACGCCAGGGCGTAGTCGATAATCTGCCGACATTCGCGCGGCGTGGAGGGGGCGAAAATCTGGATATTGCCGAAACCGCGCATTACCGCCAGGTCGTCAATAGCATGGTGGGTACTGGCCAATGGGCCATAGCTGGCCCCGGCGTTAAGGCCAAAGAGCTTGACGTTGGTGTTGTTGTAGCAGACATCGACTTTAATCTGCTCGTTAGCGCGGGAGACAAGGAACGGCGCGGCGTTACAGGTCACCGCCACTTTACCGCCGAGCGCCAGCCCAGCGGCGGTGCCGACCATGCTCTGCTCGGCGATACCGACGTTAACCAGCCGTCCGGGGAACTGCTTAATAAAGGGAGCGATCTTGGCCGTTGAGGTGGAGTCCGCGACCACCGGCACCAGATCGACGCCCTTTTCCACCGCGGCGATAAACGCCTCGACCATCACATTCGCCAGGTGTTCTGCATTACTCATCTTTCAGTTCCTCCAGCGCCAGTGCGATTTCCTCGCCTTTCGGCACCCGGTGGTGCCACTCCGGGCGCCCCTGGATAAAGGAGATGCCCGCGCCCTTCGTGGTGTTGGCAATAATGACGTTAGGTTTACCGTTCTGCTGCAGCCCTTCGATAGCCGCGACCACCGAGGCCATATCGTTGCCGTCGCATTCGCTGACCTCCATGCCGAAGGCGCGCCATTTATCGGCCAGCGGATCGGTATTCATAATTTCACGGGTTGGCCCGGCCAACTGAAGATTGTTCTTATCATTAATAATGACCAGGTTATCGAGGCCATAATGGGCCGCCGCCAGCGCCGCCTCCCAGTTACTGCCTTCCGCCAGTTCGCCGTCGCCGGTGATTAAAAAGATGCGGCGGGGGCTGTTGCTTTTCTTCGCGGCCAGCGCCAGCCCCACCGCAACAGGCAAACCGTGACCCAGCGCGCCGGTATTAAGCTCAATGCCCGGCGTTTTCTGCCGCACCGGATGACCGGGAAGGTGCGAGTTCGCGTGCTGGTAGGTCTCCAGCCAATCGATCGGGAAGAAACCGGCTTCCGCCAGTACGCAGTAGTAGCAGCCCACCGCATGGCCTTTCGACTGGATATAGATATCGCGCTGCGGGTCGTCAAGACGATCGGGCGCCGCATTGAGTACGCGGAAATAGAGCGCGGTTAACAATTCGACCTGCGACAGGTCAGCCCCGGTGTGACCGCCAGCCGGACTATTGGCGTTTAAGCGGACAATGTGGCGGCGCACGGCGCGCGCTTTGCGCTCAAGCGTCTGGATATCAAATCTGTAGGGATTCATTTAACACCTCTGAATTTATTTTCAATATGGAATATTTATTCCAACAGGAACTAAAAAAACCAGATATCCCCATGTCGGTGGTTAGCCTTACACCACTGCGCCGTACTCAGGAACATTCTGCCTCCCGCTCCAGGCAAGCCCGGATAAACTCGTTGACTCAAAGCCACCTTGAATATATATTCAATGATGATTCTTTATTCGATTATGGCCTGGCTGTTTTGTTTTTGTCCATAGTCGATTTTGATGAGTGGTAAAAATTTGACCACCATCACACTTAAGTGTGATTTTTTTTCGCGTATGATAGAAGTCACTACGATAATGGCTGCAGCTAAACGCCTGAAGAAAGGCGATAAATGATTTACGAGGATAAATATGGCTAAGCAGGATGAACAACGGCTATTGGTGAAGATTGCCACGCTTTACTATCTGGAAGGACGAAAGCAGTCTGATATCGCCCAACTTCTCTCTCTGTCTCAGTCATTTGTCTCTCGCGCGATTACCCGCTGCCAAAAAGAGGGCGTCGTCAAAATCAGCGTCGTGCAGCCATCGAATATCTTTCTCAATCTCGAAAAGGGGCTTGAGGATCGCTACGGGCTTAAACAGGCGGTGGTGGTCGATACCGAAGAAGAGGCCAGCGACCATACCATCAAGCGGGCGATTGGCTCCGCCGCCGCGCACTACCTGGAAACCCGCCTACGGCCAAAAGATCTGATTGGCGTCTCTTCATGGAGTTCGACCATCCGCGCGATGGTTGATGAGGTCCACGCGCAAAACCTGAAGGCCAGCGGCGTCATCCAACTGCTTGGCGGTGTCGGGCCCAACGGCAACGTGCAGGCGACGATCCTCACCCAGACGCTGGCCCAGCGTCTTAACTGCGATGCCTGGCTGCTGCCGTCGCAGAGCATCGAAGGCTCCATGGAAGAGCGCAATCGCCTGCTGGCCAGCAAAGATGTCGCCGACGTGGTTTCACGCTTTGACGAGGTCGATATCGCCATTGTCGGCATTGGAATTCTCGAACCTTCCCAGTTGCTGAAAACGTCGGGTAACTATTATCACGAAGATATGCTGCAGGTGCTGGCGGCACGCGGCGCGGTTGGCGATATCTGCCTGCACTACTACGACAAATATGGCCAGCCGGTGTTACGCGAAGATGAAGATCCGGTGATCGGCATGGCGCTGGAGAAAGTCAAAAAATGCCCGAACGTGGTCGCGCTGGCCGGCGGCACCGACAAAGTCGCGGCAATTAAAGGCGCGCTTACCGGCGGCTATATCGATGTTTTAATCACCGATTACCCTACCGCCAGACTACTGGTTAGCGACTAATCCTCCGCAGTTTTATGCCTCGTCAATCCCTGAGGCTGTTTTTCAGCAACAGGGATTGCAAAATAACTCATTATAATTCAATACATTAAACAACCATCCTCCCCGCCTTCGTGTCATATTCCCAATCTGTGAAATGTGATTGCCAGCACAATTGATGATTTTTCAGGTAGCCCATCACTGGGTTTGTGGCTTAAGGTATCAAATAAATAATCACTATCGAATATATATTCAGTGATTAAAAAGCGATAACGATATGTCACATCATGGCCTGCATAGACGCATGCAATGGCCGGAGACCATCTCTGTTTCCGCCGTTCCAGGACAATGGGTGACCGAGGAGAGCATCATATGCAGGCGACAGCCAAAGAGTTCATCATTGCGCTGGATGAAGGCACCACCAACGCGAAAGCCGTGGTGCTGGACAGCAAAGGCAAGGTTAGCGTCAAGTTCTCGCAGCCGCTGGCGATCCAAACCCCGCGCGAAGGTTGGGTGGAACAATCCGGCGAGGCGCTGATGGCGGCCTCGCTGGCGGTGATCGCCAAAGCGGTGGCTCACGTCGGCGCGGAAAACGTTGCGGCGCTGGCTATCAGCAATCAACGCGAAACCGCCATCGGCTGGTATCGCGCCAGCGGCGAACCCATTAACGCCGCCATCACCTGGCAGTGCACCCGCAGCGCCGCGTTCTGCGACACGCTGCGTCGCGATCGTCAGGAGCAGCGCATTAAACACGCCACGGGCCTGCCGATTGCGCCGCTGTTTTCCGCCTCCAAAATGCGCTGGCTGCTGGACGCCACTCCCGATGGCTATCAGCTTGCCGCACGCGGCGAGATTTGCCTCGGCACTATCGACAGCTGGCTGCTGTGGAATTTAACCGGCGGACAATCCTTCTTCTGCGATTATTCCAACGCCGCCCGCACCCAATTGCTGAATCTGCACCGCGGCGAGTGGGATGAGGAGATGCTGACGCTGTTTGGTATTCCGCGCGCGGCGCTGCCGGAGATTAAACCGTCGAGCGGGCTGTTCGGCTACACCAAAGGGCTGGCGGCGATCCCCGACGGTATCCCGGTGATGGCGATGATTGGCGACTCCCACGCCGCGCTATTCGGCCACGCCCTTGGCGAAGCTGGCTGTGTGAAAGCCACCTACGGTACCGGCTCCTCGGTGATGGCGCCGGTCAAATCGGCCCAGTGCGATATTGCCGCCCTGGCGACCACCGTCGCCTGGCACGATGGCGACCAGTTGGTGTGGGGACTGGAAGGCAACATCCCCCATACCGGCGATGCGGTAGCATGGATGGCGGACAGCACCGGGCTGAGCGAACTCTCCGCAGCCGACCTGGCCCACGAGCTGAATACCCTGCCCGCCTCCGTCGATTCGACCTTAGGGGTCTACTTCGTGCCGGCGCTGACCGGGCTCGGCGCCCCCTGGTGGGATGACAGCGCCCGCGGGGTGATCTGCGGCCTCAGCCGCGGCGTCAAGCGCGCGCACCTGATCCGCGCGGCGCTGGAATCCATTACCTATCAAATCGCCGACGTGGTGGCGGCGATGCGCCAGCACGCTGAATTCACCCTGACGGCGTTAATGGTCGACGGCGGCCCAACCAACAACGACTGGCTGATGCAATACCAAGCCGACCTGCTCGGCTGCCCGGTGATGCGCAGCGATATCCCGGAGCTATCCGCCATCGGCGCGGCGCTACTCGCCCGCAAAGCCCTCACTCCGGGTGAGACCGCCGACCTGCAAGCCTTTTTAACCGAACACAGCGCTTTTCAACCCGACATGGCCCGCCACCAGCGACTACAGCAGCGCTGGCGGGAGTGGCGCCATGCGGTAAACAGAACATTATGGAAACCGGATTCGCCAGCCTGATGCCCATCGGCGTCAGATTGAGCGACGAACCTTATTAACCCACTACAGGAGAACCCCGGCCCATAACGATGTATCGCACCCCCGAATTTATTCTGGGGAAATTTCAGACCGTAAAATCCTGCCCGCTCAGGGGCTCATTTGTTCGAATATAAAAATATAGGAACAGAGTCATGAAATTACGTTTAACTCTTTTAACCGCTGCGACCCTGACTGCCTTTTCCTTTGCCGCGCATAGCGCCGAAAAAGGCACCATTATGATAATGGTTAACTCGCTGGATAACCCTTATTACGCCTCGGAAGCCAAAGGCGCCAGCGAAAAAGCGCAAGCCCTCGGCTATAAAACGACCGTGCTCTCGCATGGCGAAGATGTCAAAAAGCAAAATGAGCTGATTGATACCGCCATTGGTAAAAAGGTGCAGGGGATTATTCTCGATAACGCCGACTCCACCGCCAGCGTCGCCGCCATTGAAAAAGCCAAAAAAGCGGGCATTCCGGTGGTATTAATTAACCGTGAAATTCCGGTTGATGATGTCGCGCTGGAACAAATTACCCATAATAACTTCCAGGCAGGTTCAGAAGTCGCCAACGTATTTGTTGAGAAAATGGCGGAAAAAGGCAAATACGCCGAACTGACCTGCAACCTCGCCGATAATAACTGCGTCACCCGTTCTAAATCCTTCCACCAGGTGATTGACCAGTACCCGGATATGGTCAGCGTGGCAAAACAGGATGCCAAAGGCACCCTGATCGACGGCAAACGCATAATGGATAGCATTCTCCAGGCTCACCCGGATGTCAAAGGGGTGATCTGCGGTAACGGCCCGGTGGCCCTTGGCGCCATCGCGGCGCTAAAAGCGGCCAATCGTAACGATGTGATCGTCGTCGGTATCGACGGTAGCAACGACGAACGCGATGCGGTGAAGGCCGGTACGCTACAGGCGACCGTGATGCTCCAGGCGCAGGCCATCGCCGCCCAGGGCGTTACCGATCTGGATAACTACCTGCAAAAAGGCGAGAAGCCGGCGAAGCAGCGCGTGATGTTCCGCGGCATTCTGATTACCCAGGATAACGCAGATAAAGTTCAGGACTTCAACATCAAGTCCTGAGTTCGGGTGGTTGCGCCCCTGCGGGGGCGCAGAGGAGAGCATTATGTACAAGAAAACCTGTCTCGCGCTGGCCGTTCTGGCGCTTGGCGGCTGCCGCATCGTCTCGCAGCAGGAACTGGCAGACCTGAAATCCCCGCCCAATCCGCATATGGCGAACATCGATAAAACCTGGCAGCAGAGCATCGTGCCGCAGGTGGTCGCCAACGCCCGCCCGGCGGCGGAGTTGATGAGCGCGCTGAAGGCGCAAAAAGATATCGATAGCGCCTGCAAAGCGCTGGGCTACCGTGCCCAGGACGAAAACCCGTGCATCTTTTACGTTAAGGTGGCGGGTGCCGTCAGCAAGCTGGATAGCGCCTCGCGCAGCGGCAAAATGACCCTCGCCGATGGCAGCATCGGTAATGTGGTGGTGCAGATTGGCCCTACCCTGCGCGGCACCCTGCTGCGTGACGGTTATCGCGACGCCAGCTACCAGGACTTTAACGACCAGGTGCTGTTTGGCGAATACAGCAAAAATATTAATAGTCAGGCGGTCAAAATGATTCAGGCGGCCAACCTGAAAACCGGCGACAACATAGAAGTGTATGGCGTCTTCTCGGCCTGGGATATTCCACAAACTATTCCGGAAATCACCCCGGCGAAAATCGTTCATCCGGGAGGTCAATAATATGATGCCGCAAGATATCGTCGCTCCCCAACCAGTCGAATCTGAAGTGATTATCGAAACCCGCGGCCTTTCGCGCATTTATCCCGGCGTGACCGCGCTGGATAACGTGAATTACCGGGTCTATCGAAATAAGGTTAACGTTCTGATCGGAGAAAATGGTGCGGGTAAATCCACCATGATGAAAATGCTTGCCGGCGTTGAAACGCCCTCCTCCGGTCAAATTATTCTCGATGGCGAGGCGGTGACTTTAAACTCTACCCATCAGGCAGAGAAACTCGGCATCAGCATTATTTTCCAGGAACTGAATTTATTCCCCAATATGAATGTGATGGACAACATATTCATGGCTAATGAATTCTTTCAGAAAGGACGCATCAACGAGAAATATCAATATGCGTTAGCTAAATCGCTACTGGAGCGGCTGGAGCTCGACGTCGATCCCTACACACAGCTGGGCGAACTGGGGATTGGCCATCAGCAGTTGGTTGAAATCGCCCGTGCGCTATCAAAAGACACCCGCGTGCTGATTATGGATGAACCCACCTCGGCGCTGAGCCAGTCCGAGGTCAAAGTGCTGTTTAAGGTCATCGAGCAGCTTAAGCGCCGCGGCGTCACCATTATCTATATTTCGCATCGCCTCGAAGAGCTGATGGAGATTGGCGACAACATCACCATTTTCCGCGACGGTCGCTTTATCAGCGAGCGCAACGTCAGCGACGCCAGCGTTCCGTGGATCATCGAACAGATGGTCGGCGATAAGAAAAAGCACTTTGATTATCAGCCCGCGCCAAAAGGCAACGCGGTGCTTGACGTCAAGGGGCTGACCGCGTTGCATCCGAGCGGCGGCTACAAACTCAATGATGTCACCTTTACCCTCAGCAAAGGCGAAGTGATCGGCATTTACGGCCTGCTGGGCGCCGGGCGCACCGAGCTGTTTAAAGGGCTGGTTGGCTTGATGCCCTGCCAGAACGGCGAGGTACATCTTAACGGCGAAAGCATCGGCAAATCTCGCTTTCAACACCGTCTAAAAAAGGGGCTGGCGCTGGTGCCGGAAGACCGTCAGGGCGAAGGCGTGGTGCAGATGATGTCGATTCAATCCAACATGACGCTCTCTGATTTTAGCCTGCAGGGTTTTCGCCGCGCCTGGCGGTGGCTGAATCCGCAGAAAGAAGAGTCCTGCGTAAAAGAGATGATTCAGCAATTGGCTATCAAGGTGAGCGACGCCAATTTGCCCATCACCTCACTGAGCGGTGGCAATCAACAAAAAGTGGTGCTGGGTAAGGCGCTGATGACCCAGCCGCAGGTGGTCTTCCTTGACGAACCGACGCGCGGTATCGACGTCGGCGCGAAAACCGACGTCTATCACCTGATCGGCAAAATGGCCCAGCAGGGGCTGGCGGTTATGTTCTCCTCTTCGGAGCTGGATGAAGTGATGGCGCTGGCCGACCGCATCCTGGTGATGGCCGATGGCCGCATTACCGCCGATTTACCGCGCCATGCGGTGACCCGCGAAAAGTTAATCGCGGCTTCAACACCTCAAGATTAATCAGGCTGGAATCCATCATGAACCAGAAATATATGATTTATATGTACCTGCTGAAGGCCAGAACCTTCATCGCCCTGCTGCTGGTGATCGCATTCTTCAGCGTGATGGTACCGAACTTCCTGACCGCCTCTAACCTGCTGATCATGACCCAGCACGTGGCGATTACCGGCCTGTTGGCCATCGGTATGACGCTGGTGATCCTCACCGGCGGCATTGACCTGTCCGTCGGCGCGGTGGCGGGTATCTGCGGGATGGTCGCGGGCGCGCTGCTGACCAACGGGTTGCCGCTATGGAACGGCGACATCATCTTCTTTAACGTCCCGGAAGTGATCCTTTGCGTCGCGGTCTTCGGCGTGCTGGTGGGGCTGGTTAACGGCGCGGTGATTACCCGCTTCGGCGTTGCGCCGTTTATCTGCACCTTAGGGATGATGTACGTCGCCCGCGGCTCCGCCCTGCTGTTTAACAACGGCAGCACCTACCCGAACCTCAACGGCATGGAAGCGTTGGGCAATACCGGTTTCGCCACGCTGGGCTCCGGTACCCTGCTTGGAGTTTATCTGCCGATCTGGTTGATGATCGGCTTCCTGGTACTGGGTTACTGGCTGACCACCAAAACGCCGCTCGGTCGCTACATCTACGCTATCGGCGGCAACGAATCCGCCGCTCGCCTCGCCGGCGTACCGATCGTCAAAGCCAAAATTTTCGTCTACGCCTTCTCCGGCCTGTGCGCCGCCTTCGTCGGCTTGATCGTCGCCTCCCAGCTACAAACCGCGCACCCGATGACCGGCAATATGTTTGAGATGGACGCCATCGGCGCCACCGTGCTCGGCGGAACCGCGCTGGCAGGAGGCCGCGGCCGGGTGACCGGCTCTATTATCGGCGCCTTCGTGATCGTCTTCCTTGCCGACGGCATGGTGATGATGGGCGTTAGCGACTTCTGGCAGATGGTCATTAAGGGCCTGGTGATCGTCACCGCCGTTGTCGTCGACCAGTTCCAGCAGAAGCTGCAGAACAAAGTCATTCTGATGCGCCGCCACGAAGAGAAGCTGGCCGCCATCCCGCCGAACGGCGCCACCTCCAGCTAATCGGCAACCGTATACACGTATTCCGCCGGGCCTGGCGCCCGGCTTATCGAAAGGGAAAAAATATGCAACGAGATTTCCATAATAAAACGGTGGTTATCACCGGCGCCTGCCGCGGCATCGGCGCAGGTATTGCGGAGCGCTTTGCCCGCGACGGCGCTAATCTGGTGATGGTCTCCAACGCCGAGCGCGTTCACGAGACCGCCGAAACCCTGCGTCAGCGCTATCAGGCGGATATTTTATCGCTGCAGGTCGATGTGACCGACGAAGCCCAGGTACAGTCGCTGTATGAGCAGGCCGCCGCGCGCTTCGGCACCATTGACGTCTCCATTCAGAACGCCGGGGTGATCACCATCGATTACTACGATCGGATGCCAAAAGCCGATTTTGAAAAAGTGCTCGCGGTTAACACCACCGGCGTGTGGCTGTGCTGCCGCGAGGCCGCTAAATATATGGTGAAACAGAACCACGGCAGCCTGATTAACACCTCTTCCGGCCAGGGGCGTCAGGGCTTTATCTACACGCCGCACTACGCCGCCAGCAAAATGGGCGTGATCGGTATTACCCAAAGCCTGGCCCACGAACTGGCGCCGTGGAACATCACCGTCAACGCCTTCTGCCCCGGCATTATTGAAAGCGAAATGTGGAATTACAACGATCGCGTGTGGGGAGAAATTCTCAGCACCGAGCAAAAGCGTTACGGCAAGGGCGAACTGATGGCGGAATGGGTCGAAGGGATCCCGATGAAGCGCGCCGGTAAGCCGGAAGACGTAGCCGGGCTGGTGGCCTTCCTCGCCTCCGACGATGCACGTTACCTCACCGGGCAGACCATCAATATCGATGGCGGTTTGATTATGTCGTAATCCCTGCAGCCCGGATAAGGCGCTACGCGCCGCCATCCGGGAAAGCGGGCTCCCGAGATTCGGCAATACCTTGAAGAGAGTGAACACTATGATCGGCAAAGACTTTGCACAGCAGCTGTTTAACCTGCAGGAGCGCGTCGCTTTCGTGACCGGCGCCGGCAGCGGTATCGGCCAAACCATCGCCTGCGCGCTCGCCAGCGCCGGCGCGCGGGTGGTCTGTTTTGATCTTCGCGACGACGGCGGGCTGGCGGAAACGGTCAGCCATGTTGAATCCATCGGCGGCCAGGCCTGTTCTTATACCGGCGATGTCCGCCAGCTTGCCGACCTGCGCGCCGCCGTTGCGCTGGCCAAAAGCCGTTATGGCCGCCTCGATATCGCCGTTAACGCCGCCGGTATCGCCAACGCCAATCCGGCCCTGGAGATGGAAAGCGAGCAGTGGCAGCGGGTTATCGACATCAACCTCACCGGCGTATGGAACTCCTGCAAAGCAGAAGCGGAATTGATGCAGGAGTCCGGCGGTGGGTCGATTATCAATATCGCCTCGATGTCGGGGATTATTGTTAACCGTGGCCTCGATCAGGCGCATTACAACTGTTCGAAAGCCGGCGTTATTCATCTGTCGAAAAGCCTGGCCATGGAGTGGGTTGATAAAGGGATCCGCGTCAACGCCATCAGCCCCGGCTATACCGCCACGCCGATGAATACCCGCCCGGAGATGGTGCATCAGACCCGCGAGTTTGAAAGCCAGACCCCGATGCAGCGCATGGCGAAGGTAGAAGAGATGGCCGGCCCGGCGCTGTTCCTCGCCAGCGACGCCGCCTCATTCTGCACCGGCGTGGATCTGGTGGTCGACGGTGGGTTTGTCTGCTGGTAAAACCGGTCTTGCCCCGGCTAACGATGCATAAGCCGGGGCGTTTTCTTTCCGCACGCACCTCTCCTGGCGCTATTTTCTTAAACCATCTTGCACATCTATGCAGAGCACATGATGGATCATGAAGATGGCTCATGCAGTATTGAAATTAACTCTCTTTCACTCATTCAATGACTCTGGCAAAAATAGTCTTCAGCAACTGCAGACAATATGAATGCTACTGAATAATAAATCCAGATAAATCGCAAGGTCATTCTGGGAATGTGAAATACCTGCATTTTTATATCAGAACCCAGGGTGGAAAGAGACGATGACAGACTTTACCTTTACGATTAAACGTAGTCGTTTTGATGAACACTATAACCCGGCGGAAAATACGCGTATTACCACCAATTTTGCCAACCTGGCGCGGGGCGAAAACCGTCAGCAGAATCTGCGCAATGCGCTGGCAATGATTGATAATCGCTTTAATAACCTGGTGCAGTGGGACAACCCGAACGGCGACCGCTACTCCGTCGAGCTCGATATCATCTCGGTCGAAATGAATATTAGCGATAACGGCCAGAATGCGGCATTCCCGGTGATTGAGATTCTGCAAACCAATATTATTGATAAAGCCACCAACGCGCGAATCGAAGGTATTGTTGGGAATAACTTCTCCTCTTATGTGCGCGATTATGATTTTAGCGTATTACTGCCGGAATATAATAAAGATAAAGCAACATTCAGCGTGCCGGAAAATTATGGCGTTCTGCATGGCAATATTTTCAAACATTTCATACGCTCTGCCGAATACCATGAATGTTTTAAAAAGTCGCCGGTCATCTGCCTGAGCGTATCCAATAAGCATACCTACCGCCGGACCGGCAATCAGCACCCTATTCTCGGCGTCGAGTACCAGCAGGATGGCGTGGCGCTGACCGAGGCCTATTTCAATAAGATGGGCCTGCAGGTGCGTTACTTTATGCCGGCCAATAGCGTAGCGCCGCTGGCCTTCTTCTGCGCGGGCGATCTGCTCAGCGATTACAGCAACCTTGAGCTTGCCAGCACTATTAGCACGATGGAGACGTTCCAGAAGATTTATCGCCCGGAAATTTATAACGCTAACTCCGCGGCCGGGCAGTGCTATCAGCCGAACCTGAATAATCAGGATCATTCGTTGACCCGGATTGTTTATGACCGCGAAGAGCGCAGCCGCCTGGCGATTGAACAGGGCAAATTTACCGAACAACAGTTTATTAAGCCGTACCAGCATATTCTTGAGCAATGGTCAGCTCATTACGCTCTCTAAATCATAAAAAAATAAGGTCACCTGTATGAAAACATTGCTCCCGACATCCACCGCAGGCAGTTTACCGAAACCGACCTGGCTGGCGCAGCCCGAGACGCTGTGGTCACCGTGGAAATTACAGAATGAAGAGTTAGTATTGGGCAAACGCGATGCGCTGCGTTTATCGCTCGACGATCAGCTGCGCGCAGGCATTGATATCGTCAGCGATGGCGAGCAGACGCGTCAGCACTTTGTCACCACTTTTATTGAACATCTCAGCGGCGTCGATTTTGAGAAACGGCAAACGGTGAGAATTCGCAACCGCTATGACGCCAGCGTGCCGACCGTTGTCAGCGCCGTCGAGCGCCAGCAGCCGGTGTTTGTGGAAGATGCGAAATACCTGCGTCAACTCACCAACAAACCGATTAAATGGGCCCTGCCTGGGCCAATGACGATGATCGATACGCTGTATGACAATCACTATAAAAGCCGTGAAAAGCTGGCGTGGGAATTTGCTAAAATTCTCAACCAGGAAGCCCGGGAATTAGAAGCCGCCGGGGTAGATATTATTCAGTTCGATGAACCTGCGTTTAACGTCTTCTTTGATGAAGTCAATGACTGGGGGATCGCCGCGCTGGAAAGAGCCGTTGAAGGGCTGAAATGCGAAACCGCCGTGCATATCTGCTATGGCTACGGTATTAAGGCCAATACCGACTGGAAAAAAACGCTCGGCTCCGAATGGCGCCAGTATGAAGAGGCGTTCCCGAAACTCCAGACCTCCTCTATCGATATTATTTCGCTGGAGTGCCACAACTCGCGCGTACCGATGGACCTACTGGAGCTTATCCGCGGCAAGAAAGTGATGGTCGGAGCTATCGATGTGGCGACCAACGCCGTTGAGACGCCAGAAGAGGTGGCCAGCACGCTACGCAAAGCCCTGCAGTTCGTCGACGCCGACAAGCTCTATCCATCAACCAACTGCGGCATGGCGCCGTTATCGCGTCAGGTCGCCAGCGGTAAGCTACATGCGCTAAGCGCCGGGGCGGATATTATTCGCCGGGAGCTGGCGGCGAAATAGTTATCGGCTATTTATTGTCTCTGATACTACAACAGGAGCCGGGCCTACCTGGCTGCTGTTATTCCCTCCACAAAGGTTATCATCTCTGTCTTAACTCCTGATGATAATAATCTAACTGACTGAACTTCGGATTAGCCCGATAGTAGATCACGGGCACCTCTTTTCCCACATAAACCTTATCGAGATCCACAGTATTAATAGTCATAAACTGATTAGCTTTGCTATAAATTTTACCTCCGGCACTAAAGCTATACGTTAATACAATACTCACCTCGCCACGATCGTTCGGTGCTTTAGGATAATAAGAGACGATACTGGCGCGGGTCGCTACAGGATCCCTTTTGATCATCCAGTAGTGGAAAAAACCTTTGGCAAAACAGAAGACAACCGCGGCCATCATCGCATAGAATGGCCCCCAAATGATGATCCCTGAATATTTCTCCATTATATTTCTCATGTAATGATTGTTATTATTAATAGTGCGGTTTATACGAATTTAAAACGTGATATCGTTGTCGCCCCAGGAAACAATCCTGGAGGACCCATTATTTCATTCCATTATTTGCAAATAACGATATTTAAGCGTAGATACTCCCCCATGACTATATGACAACCAGTAATAACACAAATAAAAAAATTTAATTAAGCACAAATAGTACATTAAATGGTTATTTAATAATTAAAGCTGTAAATTGACAATGTATTAGATTGCAAAAAAAAGGGCGTCATTTATTACATGACGCCCTGGTAAAAGCGGGTTTACATTCCAGGGAAGGTGACGCTGTTCCCCGGCGCTTCCCTGTGTAGATGAATAAAGTTCAGGTGTCGCTCGTACTGGTCGAGAATATCGGTGATCACCTGCTCTTTGCTGTAATCCATCAGGTCATTGCCCTGGCTCCCCTCCAGCAGGAAAGTCTCAAGACGGTAGTAGGTCGATTTGCCGCTGCGCGCCCGGTAGGTAAAACCAGGAATCGAGTACTGCTGCGGCCAAATCTGGTAGACGAAGTTTTGTTCGTCGCCCATATGCACCAGCAGATCGAGGTGACCAAGGTTATCGCCCTCTTCCGGCGGCAGGCTTTTCAGCTCAACGTAAGCGCCGCGCAGCTTCAACTCCTGCGCCACTTCTTCCATCGCCGGGAAGCACACCGTCTCCATCATATGGCGGGTATAGCGCGTGCCGGGATAGTTCATTAAGCGTGACAAGCGCTTTTTCCAGCTCAGACGATCCTGCACGCCCAGCGGGCGCGGCGCAGTGTCGCGATTGGCGCTTTCGCGGCGATAATCCTCCACCTTCAATGACTTATATAACCCCGCCATCACGAAGAAAATCACAAAGCTGAACGGTAGCCCCATGATCACCGTCGCGTTCTGTAGCGCGGAGATGCCGTTAGTCATCAGCATACCGAGGGTCAACAGGCCAATCACCACCGACCAGAAGATGCGCAGCCAGTTCGGCGCATCGCTATTAATATCCTTCAGCTTCGAAGTGAAGTTGCCGAGCACCAGCGCGCCGGAGTCCGCTGAGGTGACGTAAAACAGCAGGCCGGTAATGGTGGCGACCGAGGCGCTAAAGGTAAACGCCGGATACTGCGCCAGCAGATTATAGAAACCACGCTCCGGGTGAGCGATGGCCTCGGCGGCAAAATCTGCATTGCCATGAATAATTTCATATAACGCGCTATTGCCGAATACCGACAGCCACAGCAGGGTGAAAGTGAACGGAATAATCAGCGTACCCACTACAAACTGGCGAATGGTGCGCCCGCGCGAAATACGCGCCAGGAACAGACCGACAAACGGCGACCACGCCACCCACCAGGCCCAGAAGAATAACGTCCAGTTATTCATCCATTCAACCGGGCGGTCGAAGGCGAAGCTGTTCAGCGTCATTCCCATAAAGCGATTGACGTAATCCCCAACGTTCAACACCAGCGCATTGAGCAGGAACTCGGTATCGCCCATAAACAGAATGAATAAGATCAGCCCCAGCGCCAGCACCACGTTGAGCTCGGAAAGGATACGAATGCCCTTATCCACGCCGGAGGTCACCGAAATGGTGGCGATAATCACCGACAATACAATCAGCGCCGCCTTTGCCCCCAATGAATCAGGAATATGGAACAGCACGCTCAGGCCGTAATTGAGCTGCACCACGCCGATACCAAGGGTAGTGGCGATGCCGAAAATCGTACCGATCACCGCGGCGATATCGACGCTGTGGCCGATGGGGCCATTAATCTTTTTCCCGAAGATAGGATAGAGCGCGGAGCGAATGGTGAGCGGCAAATTATAACGATAGCTAAAGTATCCCAGCGCCATTCCCATCAGGGCGTACATCGACCAGCCGGTGAGGCCGTAGTGGAATAGCGTCCATACCATCGCCTGGCGCGCCGCTTCCATGGTCTGCCCCGCCCCTTCCGGCGGCTGCATATACTGCGTGACCGGTTCGGCGACCGAGAAGAACATCAGGTCGATACCGATACCGGCGGCAAACAGCATCGCCGCCCAGCTCAGCACGCTGAACTCCGGCTTCGAGTGTTCCGGCCCCAGCTTCACCGAACCAAAGCGCGAACAGGCAATACAGACGACGAACACGATATACAGCGTGGCGGCGAGTAAATAATACCAGCCAAATGTCTTAGAAACCCAGTTCAGGGTACGGCCAATCCAGGCCGCGGAAAAATCGCTGAAGAAGATAGTCATCAGGGAAAACAACAAAATCAGTCCTGCGGAAGTGTAAAAAACCACCGGATTGATTTTGTCCTTTTCTCTGCTCGGCGAAAGGTCTGTCATCCATTCTCCTTACATTTATTGCAACTATTAAAAAGCAAATCGGCAACAATTAAGACACATTTTATATTGAACGTCCAATCAAAAACCGCTTTAATAGATAAACAAATCTGATGAATGGAGTCCGGGAAATGCCAAAACTGGGGATGCAATCGATACGTCAGCGGCAGCTGATCGACGCCACGCTGGCGGCGATTAATGAGGTCGGCATGCATGACGCCACCATCGCGCAGATCGCCCGCCGGGCGGGCGTATCGACGGGCATCATCAGCCACTATTTCAAGGATAAAAACGGACTGCTGGAAGCGACGATGCGCGACATCACCGGCCAGCTACGCCATGCGGTGTTACAGCGGCTGCGGGCGCTACCCGGCGCCAGCGCTGAACGGCGCCTGCGGGCCATCGTCGCCGGCAATTTCGATGACAGCCAGATAAGCGGCGCGGCGATGAAGGCCTGGCTCGCCTTCTGGGCCAGCAGTATGCATCAGCCGATGCTCTATCGCCTGCAGCAGGTCAGCAGTAAACGTTTGTTGTCGAACATCGTGTATGAGTTTCAGCGTCAGCTACCCCGCGAGCAGGCGCAGGAAGCAGGTTACGGTCTGGCGGCGCTGATCGACGGCCTGTGGCTGCGGGCGGCGTTAAGCGGTAAACCGCTCGACAAAACGCGTGCCGAAACCCTCGCCGACCATTTCATCAGTCAGTATCTGCCACCGACTTCGCAATAATGGAGGAAACCATGTCCCGAATGGCCGAACAGCAGCTTTATATTCACGGCAAGTTTGTCGCCGCCACCAGCGGTAAAACTTTCGAGACCATCAACCCTGCCACTGGGGAAGTGCTGGCAACCGTCCAGGCCGCCGGGCGTGAAGACGTCGACCGTGCGGTAAAAAGCGCCCAACAGGGGCAAAAAGTCTGGGCGGCGATGAGCGCGATGGCGCGCTCGCGGATCCTGCGTAAAGCGGTTGATATTCTGCGCGAACGTAACGATGAGCTGGCGCGTCTGGAGACGCTCGATACCGGCAAACCGCTGAGCGAAACCGCCGCCGTCGATATCGTGACCGGCGCCGATGTACTGGAGTACTACGCCGGATTGATCCCGGCGCTGGAAGGCAGCCAGATCCCGCTGCGCGACAGTTCTTTTGTCTACACCCGCCGTGAACCGCTTGGCGTGGTCGCCGGTATCGGCGCCTGGAACTACCCGATCCAAATAGCGCTGTGGAAATCGGCCCCGGCGCTGGCCGCCGGTAACGCGATGATCTTTAAACCGAGCGAAGTCACTCCCCTCACCGCGCTGAAGCTGGCGGAAATCTACCGAGAAGCGGGTCTGCCGGAAGGGGTCTTCAACGTCCTGCCGGGGATCGGCGCCGAAACCGGCCAGTACCTGACCGAGCATCCGGATATCGCCAAAATCTCCTTCACCGGCGGTGTCGCCAGCGGCAAAAAAGTCATGGCCAACTCCGCCGCCTCTTCTTTAAAAGAGGTGACCATGGAGCTGGGCGGTAAATCACCGCTGATTATCGCGGAAGATGCCAACCTCGACCTCGCCGCCGATATCGCCATGATGGCCAATTTCTACAGCTCCGGTCAGGTCTGCACCAACGGCACCCGCGTGTTTGTGCCCGCGAAGTTTAAAGCCGAATTTGAACACAAGATCCTGGAGCGCGTGGGCCGTATCCGCGCCGGAGACCTGTTTGCCGATGATACCAATTTCGGCCCGCTGGTCAGCTTCCCGCATCGCCAGAATGTCCTGCGCTATATCGAGAGCGGCAAAAGCGAAGGCGCTCGCCTGCTGTGCGGCGGCGATGTGCTGAAAGGCGAAGGCTTCGATAATGGCGCATGGGTCGCTCCGACGGTCTTCACCGACTGCACCGACGACATGACTATCGTGCGCGAAGAGATCTTCGGACCGGTGATGTCGATTCTTAGCTATGACGATGAAGCGGAAGTGATTCGCCGCGCTAACGCCACCGAGTACGGCCTTGCCGCTGGCGTGGTCACGCCGGATTTGAACCGCGCTCACCGCATCATCCACCAGCTGGAAGCCGGCATTTGCTGGATAAACAGCTGGGGAGAATCGCCGGCGGAAATGCCGGTCGGCGGCTATAAACACTCCGGCATTGGCCGAGAAAACGGCGTGATGACGCTACAGAGCTATACCCAAGTGAAATCCATCCAGGTTGAGATGGGTCAGTTTCAATCCATATTTTAACCAGGAGGTCATTTTTGCAGTTTGACTACATCATTATTGGCGCCGGCTCCGCCGGCAACGTCCTCGCGACGCGTTTAACGGAAGATCCCAACACCACCGTCCTGCTGCTGGAAGCGGGCGGCCCGGATTATCGCTTTGATTTCCGCACCCAGATGCCCGCCGCGCTGGCTTTCCCGCTGCAGGGCAAACGCTACAACTGGGCCTATGAGACCGAACCGGAACCCTATATGAACAACCGCCGCATGGAGTGCGGACGCGGTAAAGGGCTCGGCGGCTCCTCGCTGATTAACGGCATGTGTTATATCCGCGGCAACGCCATGGACCTTGATAACTGGGCCGCCGCGCCGGGGCTGGAACACTGGAGCTACCTCGACTGCCTGCCCTATTACCGGAAAGCGGAAACCCGCGACATCGGCCCTAACGACTATCACGGCGGCGACGGCCCGGTGAGCGTCGCTACGCCGAAACAGAATAATAACCCGCTGTTTCATGCAATGGTGGAAGCCGGCGTGCAGGCGGGCTATCCGCGTACTGACGATCTCAACGGTTATCAGCAGGAAGGGTTTGGCCCGATGGACCGCACCGTGACGCCGCAGGGACGCCGTGCCAGCACCGCCCGCGGCTATCTCGATCAGGCCCGCAGCCGCGCGAACCTGACCATCCGCACCCATGCCATGACCGATCACATTATTTTTGACGGCAAACGCGCCGTTGGCGTCGAGTGGCTGGAAGGCGACAGCAGCGCGCCGTCGAAAGCAATGGCCAATAAAGAAGTGCTGCTCTGCGCCGGCGCCATCGCCTCGCCGCAAATTTTGCAGCGTTCCGGGGTCGGCAATCCGGAACTCCTGCGCCAGTTTGATATTCCGCTGGTCCACGCCCTGCCCGGCGTCGGTGAAAATCTGCAGGACCATCTTGAGATGTACCTGCAGTACGAGTGCAAAGAGCCGGTATCGCTGTACCCGGCGCTACAATGGTGGAATCAGCCGAAAATCGGCGCGGAATGGCTGTTCGGCGGCACCGGGATCGGCGCCAGCAACCAGTTTGAAGCGGGCGGATTTATCCGCAGCCGCGAGGAATTCGCCTGGCCGAATATTCAGTACCACTTCCTGCCGGTGGCGATTAACTACAATGGATCCAATGCGGTTAAAGAGCATGGTTTCCAGTGCCACGTTGGCTCGATGCGTTCACCAAGCCGCGGTCACGTGCGTCTGAAATCGCGCGACCCGCATGCCCATCCGGCAATCCTGTTCAACTATATGTCGAGCGACCAGGACTGGCAGGAATTCCGCGACGCCATCCGTATTACCCGCGAAATCATGAACCAGCCGGCGCTGGATAAATATCGCGGGCGCGAAATCAGCCCTGGCGTTGAGTGCCAGAGCGATGCGGAGTTAGATGAGTTTGTGCGTAATCACGCCGAGACCGCGTTCCACCCGTGCGGCACCTGTAAGATGGGGTACGACGACATGGCGGTGGTCGACGGAGAAGGCCGCGTCCACGGCATGGAAGGATTGAGAGTCGTCGACGCGTCGATTATGCCGCAGATTATTACCGGCAACCTGAACGCCACCACTATCATGATTGGCGAGAAGATGGCCGATGCCATTCGCGGGCGTCAGCCGTTACCGCGCAGCACCGCGGCCTACTATGTCGCCGGCGACGCGCCGGTTCGCCGCTAAACGTGCAGGTCCCCGGATTGCGCTACGCTAATCCGGGCTACCAAATCGCACAACTCTGTAGCCCCGGTAAGCGACAGCGCCACCGGGGATTTTGAAGCCACCAGCACCGGTGTCAGCGATACACCACCCGGCCTCCCGGATTGCGCTACGCTAATCCGGGCTACCAAATCGCACAACTCTGTAGCCCCGGTAAGCGACAGCGCCACCGGGGATTTTGAAGCCGCCAGCACCGGTGTCAGCGATACGCCACCCGCCTTCCCGGATTGCGCTGCGCTCATCCGGGCTACCAAATCGCACAGCGCTGTAGCCCCGGTAAGCGACAGCGCCACCGGGGATTTTGAAGCCACCTGCACCGGTGTCAGCGATACGCCACCCGGCCTCCCGGATTGCGCTGCGCTCATCCGGGCTACCAAATCGCACAGCGCTGTAGCCCCGGTAAGCGACAGCGCCACCGGGGATTTTGAAGCCACCAGCACCGGTGTCAGCGATACGCCACCCGGCCTCCCGGATTGCGCTACGCTAATCCGGGCTACCAAATAGCACAACTCTGTAGCCCCGGTAAGCGGCAGCGCCACCGGGGTTTTCTCATCCCGTCCGCACTCACTGCGCTTCTCCTATACTTGCAGTTTAAGCGGGGACAGGAGAAAGACGATGACGCTACCCGATTTTCACGTTTCAGCGCCTTTTACGCTTGGTATTGAGCTGGAGTTACAGGTCGTCAACCCGCCGGGATACGACCTCAGCCAGGATGCCTCCACGCTGATTGCCGATGTGCAAAGTGAACTAACGACGGGAGAGGCTAAACACGACATCACCGAAAGCATGCTGGAGATAGCCACCGGCATCTGTCGCGATATTAGCCACGCCACCGCACAGCTCGGCGCCATCCATCAGGCGGTACAGCGCGCCGCTCTCCGTCACCATCTGCAGATCTGCGGAGGCGGATCGCACCCTTTCCACGCCTGGCAGCGCCAGCAAATCAGCGATAATCCGCGCTATGTGAAAACCGTCGAGCACTTCGGCTATCTGGCAAAGCAGGCGACGGTATTTGGCCAGCACGTTCACGTCGGCTGTCAAAGCGGCGATGACGCCATCTATTTGCTTCACGGGCTGTCACGCTTTGTACCGCACTTTATTGCCCTCAACGCCGCCTCGCCGTGGTTCGACAGCACCGACAGCCGCTTTGCCTGTTCGCGTCTGAATCGTTTCTCTTCCTATCCTGATAACGGGCCGATGCCGTGGGTTGAGAACTGGCAGGCCTTTCAGCGTTTATTCCGCCGCCTGAGCTACACCAGCATGATCGACAGCATGAAGGATCTGCACTGGGATATTCGCCCGAGCCCGGTTTTCGGTACCGTCGAGGTGCGGGTGATGGATACGCCGCTGACGATAGGCCAGGCGGTGAATATCGCCGGATTTATCCAGACGCTAGCCTGTTGGCTGTTAAGCGAACGGCCGTTTAAACATCAGCCGGAGGATTACCTCCTCTACCCTTTCAACCGCTATCAGGCCTGTCGTTACGGCCTCGACGGGGTGATAACCGATGTCTGGTCCGGCGAACAACAAAGCATCCGCGCGAACATTCTACAGTTAGCCGACAGACTGGCGCCCTTTGCCCATAAGGTGCACGCCAGCGCGGCGCTGGAATCGGTTGTGCGCCAGGCCAGGTCCACCATCAGCGAAGCGCAGCAGATGCGCGAATTCATCGCCAACGGCGGTTCGCTGATCGGCCTGGTACAAAAGCATTGCGAGATTTGGGCGGCATAAGGAAGCGAAACGGGTATACTCGGCGCAGGATATTCAAAAGGATTGTTCATGTTATTACGCCGCCTGCTCCCTCTTGCGCTTCTTCCCTTCACCGCCTTTACCCATGCTGCCTGTACGCTCACCGACCCAACGCTGACCTTGCAAAGCTATACGGTTAATCCGCAGCAAGAGCGCATCGTGATGTACTGGCAAAAGCAAAATGGCAAAGCCTGGGGATCGCTACGCTCGCTGCTTGCGGATATCAATAAAGACGACCGCGTCCAGATGGCGATGAACGGCGGGATATACGATAAGGCCTACGAACCGCTGGGCTTGTATATCGAAAATGGCGAGCAGATAAAGCCCCTCAACCGCGCCTCCGGCGGCGGCAACTTTTTCATTCGCCCCGGCGGCGTATTCTGGCTGAAGGGCCAGCGGGCGGGAATAACGCCTATCAATAAATTTAAGCCATCGCCTGAGATAACCTACGCCGTGCAGTCCGGGCCAATGCTGATTGAAAACGGCGCCATCAACTGGCGGCTGAAGCCCTCCGCCAGCTCGCGCAAACTGCGCAACGGCGTCGGCATTGATAAGCAGGGACGGGTGGTATTTATGCTTAGCGAGCGCGAAACCAATTTCTACGATTTCGCCTGTTACGCACAGTCCAAACTCCACGTGCGCCAGATGCTCTACCTCGACGGTACGATTTCAAAAATGTATCAAAAGGGCGGCAGCATACCGTGGCAATACCATCCGTTCGTCACCATGATCGCGGTGGAAACCCAAAAACCTGGCTAAACGAAAATGGCGCCCGCTCTATACTGAAGGGGCGCCATTCGGTATCAGGTAGGTTTACGCAAACGGCGGGTTAGCCGCTTCTCGACTTCGACCACCAGGAACATGGCCACGCCAATCGCCAGGGTCACGAACCAGTAGCGCAGCGGTAGTGCTTCGGTGCCGAACATGTTCTGCATCAGCGGCACATAGATGATGACCAGCTGCATCAGCAACAAGACGCCGGTCACCAGCCAGATACCTTTGTTGCGCAGCAACCCTTTGTTCAGGGAGAAACTGTCGCTGCTGCGGCAGTTAATCATATAGACCCACTGCGCGGTCACCAGCATCTGCAGCAGCACGGTGCGGATGAACTCGGCGCTGTGGCCGCGCGGCGCCAGCCAGGCTTCGAGAATAAAAGCGGCGACGGCAATCATCGAACCGACAAAAGCGACGCGCCAGACGGCGAACCCATCCATCACGTGCTGGCCGGTCTTTCGCGGCGGACGGTTCATCACGTTGCGCTCGGCGGCTTCAAAGGCCAGGCCGAAGGAGAGCGTGGCCGAGGTCGCCATGTTCATCCACAAAATCAGCACCGGCGTCAGCGGAATAATATTGCCCGCCAGCAGCGCAATGATGATCAACAGTCCCTGCGCGAGGTTGGTCGGCATGATGAACAGGATAGTCTTTTTCAGATTGTCGTAGACGCGGCGTCCCTCCTTCACCGAGCTGGCGATGGTGGCGAAGTTGTCGTCGGTAAGCACCATATCGGCGGCCTCTTTGGTCACCTCGGTTCCTTTAATGCCCATGGCGATGCCCACGTCGGCCTGACGCAGCGCCGGGGCGTCGTTAACGCCGTCACCGGTCATCCCGACCACTTCGCCGCTATCCTGCAGCGCCTTGACCAGACGCAGTTTATGCTCCGGACTGGTACGGGCGAAAATATCAAACTCCACTGCCGCCTTCGCCAGCTCGGCATCATCCATATGCTCAAGTTGATAGCCGGTCATCGCCTGGCGGCTGTTGGCGATCCCCAGCATCTGACCGATGCTCATCGCCGTTTGCGGGTGGTCGCCGGTGATCATCTTCACGCGGATCCCGGCGGTCTGGCAGGCGTGGATCGCGTCAATCGCCTCCGGACGCGGCGGATCCATCATTCCGGCAATGCCGAGGAACACCAGCCCCTCCCTCAGATCATCGTGGGTCAATGTGGCGCTGCCGACGGTTGCCGGTTTACAGGCGGCGGCAACCATCCGTAACCCCTGGCGGGCAAAGCGCGCCATTTCGTCTTCCCAATACTGACGGTCAAACGGCCTTGGCCCCTGCTTGCTCATCTGCTGGCCGCACAGGGCAAAGATGACATCCGGCGCGCCGGTGAGCAGCACCCGCTCCTCATCGCCGATCTGCTGACGGGTGGCCATATATTTGTACTGCGAGTCGAAGGGTATTTTCGCCACCAACCGGGTGGCGACCGGCGCTAACTGGGCTTTCGCCGCCAGCACCTTCAGCGCCCCTTCGGTCGGGCCGCCGGTGATCCCCCACAGGCCACGCTCGTCCTGAACGATCTGGCTGTCGTTGCACAGATCGATGGTACGGAGGTAGGTTTCCAAAACGCTGCCCGGCTGGACCACCACCGGCTCGTCGCTGCCCTCCTGGAAAATGCGCCCTTGCGGCTCATAGCTGTCGCCTTCAACACGGTAGCAGCAGTCGGCGGTGATGACTGCTTTCACCGTCATTTCGTTCATGGTCAGGGTGCCGGTCTTGTCCGAACACACCACGGTCATCGCGCCAAGCGTTTCAACCGTCGGCAGCTTGCGGATAATCGCCCGCTTGCGCGCCATCGCCTGTACGCCGAGCGACAGGATAATCGAGATAATCGCCGGCAGGCCTTCCGGTACCGCCGCCACCGCGAGGCTAATCAGAGACAGCAGCAGCTCGCCCAGCGGGATATCGCGCAGCGCGAGGCTGAAGAAGAACAGCGCCACCATCATTGCGAGGATGATGACAAAAATCGCTTTCCCCAGCTTATCCATCTGCACCAGCAGCGGAGTACGGTGCTTTTCAATAGCCGCCATCATCTGATTGATGTGGCCTAGCTCGGTCTCTTGACCGGTAGCGGTGACCACACCGACGCCGCTGCCGGCGCTGATAGTGGTGCCGGAGAAGACCATATTGGTGCGGTCACCCAGCGGTAGCTCGCCGTGCAACGCCACAGTGGTTTTATCCACCACCGTTGATTCGCCGGTGAGAATCGCCTCTTCGACCCGTAGATTGTGGCTTTCAATCAGGCGCATATCCGCCGGGACGCGATCGCCAGCGCGCAAAATAACAATATCGCCCGGCACCAGGTCACGGGTGGGGATGGTTTCATGCTTGCCGTTGCGCTGGACGCGGGCGTCGCTGGAGAGCATGTTGCGGATCCCCTGCAGCGATTTTTCGGCATTGCTCTCCTGAATATGACCGATCAACGCATTAATGACGGTAACGCCGAGAATAACCAGGGTATCGACCCAGTGGCCCATCACCGCGGTGAGCGCGGCAGCGGCCAGCAGGACGTAAATCAGGACATCGTTGAAGTGGGCAAGAAAACGCAGCCAGGCCGGTTTGCCTTTCTTTTGCGGCAGCGCGTTAGGGCCGTATGATTTCAGGCGCCCGACGGCTTCAGCGGTGCTGAGACCGTCGGCATGGCTCTTTTTTTGCGCCAGTACCGCTTCGACTGTTTGCTGATAAGCCTGCTGTGGCGCGCTGTCGCCCGAAGGCGTGATGTTATGGGGGTTAATCATCCGGGTCAAAATTAAGTTTCCTTTTAAATTCCGTCATTCGGAAAGCCTGAAATCATTTCTGGCCAATGAATTAATGCGTTTTGCGAGCAAGATCAAATTATCCAGCCAGAATATTTATTTACTCGCAAATTAAAAAATACATGGTAAGTTGGTTCTGAAAAACAAATATTACAGGGTATTTCTAAACCATTTATAAACGAGGTGAAACATGTTTGGAATCTACCGCGGACGCCGGCTGGTGCTGTATGTCGCACTGGCAATTATTATCGCCACAATAGTGGGATATAGTACCTATACTTTTGTAAAAATGCTGGGATAATAAATGACGTTAATTTACATCACGGTGCAATTAACTTAATCACAAATATTAATCAATAAATTAACAGAGGGGTTTTAATTAATAGTATTAGAAATAATATGAATAACGTAAATTAATAAGCGGATAAAGCATATTGCGTTAACGGACTTTTTACCAGACAATATGTTTTTTAACTGACGATTAACATTATAATGAAACACCCGCTGGAAACGCTGTTATCCGCCGCCGGCATTTTGCTGTTAGCCCTGATCTCATGCTTATTGCTGCCGGCGCCCTCGCTCGGCCTGACGCTGGCGCAAAAACTGGTCACATCCTTCCACCTGATGGATCTCAACCAGCTCTATACCTTGATCTTCTGCCTGTGGTTCTTAGCGCTGGGGGTAGTTGAGTATCTGGTATTGCGCTGGATATGGCGCCGCTGGTTCTCGCTGGCAGATTAAGCCGTACGAGAGCAAAAAAAGCCCGCCGATAGAGGCGGACTGGTATGCAGTCGGCGCTCAGTGCGCACGGCTGTGGTTCTCTTTGCGATACGCGCCCGGCGGCTGATTGAAGGTACGGGTAAAAATACGGGTAAAGGTCTGCTGCGAATCAAAGCCGTATTTCAGGCAGATATCATAAACCCGCTGATCGGTATCGCGCAGGTCGCGCGCTGCCAGCAGCAGTTTACGCTCGCGAATGTAGCGCCCGAGACTTTCCCCTTTATACTGCAAAAACAGCCGTTGCAGATGCCATTTCGAGTATCCGGCATGGCGCGCAATATCATCAATTCGCAGTGGCTGATGTAGATTGTCATCAATCCATTCCACGATAGTGTCAATCACCTGAGCGGATATATTCATATCTCTTCTCTCCTTCTGAACCACTCTGGCGGTTAGCGCCACCAGGCGTTAAATGATTGTGTCTTATCAGCGACCCACACCGGTTCGCCCAGCATTGGCGTGACTAAACGCCACTCACGTCCTTCGCTGGCTGCCGCCAGCCGCTGGTACGGATCGTCCCAGCTGTGTTTTGCCAGCACAAAGCGTCCGGCGTGCCCCGGTAATACCGACCGGGCGCGTAAATCATCGGCGGCCTGCGCCGTTTCTTCCGGCATCATGTGGATGTACTTCCAGTCCTGGTCATATTGACCGTTTTCCATGATTGCCAGATCGATAGGGCCAAACTGTTCGCCAATGGCCTTAAAATGCGGGCCATAGCCGCTATCGCCGCTGTAATAAATCTTTTCCTGCGGAGTGACGAACAGGAAGCTGGCCCATAAGGTCTGGTTGCGTTTCAGCCCACGGCCGGAGAAATGGCGAGCCGGCAGCGCATGTACGGTGAGTTCATCGCTGATTTTTATCGTCTGGTTCCAGTCCACTTCATCAATAATCGCCGCATCCATTCCCCAGTAGCGCAGATGCGAGCCGACGCCGAGCGGCGTCACCACGCGTTTAACTTTCGGCATCAGCGCCTTAATGGTGGCGTAGTCGAGATGGTCGTAGTGATCGTGGGAGATAATCAGCAGATCGATCTCCGGCATCCGCTGCGCGTTCCACGGGTAATCACCGGGGAAAGCCTTATTGATGAAAGAGAACGGCGCGGCGTAATCGCTAAATACCGGGTCGATCAGGATACGTTTACCCGCCAGCTGCAGATACCACGATGAGTGACCGAGCCAGACCATGACGTCTTCACCAGACGGCAAACCGGCAAGATCGGTATTCACCAGCGGCAACGGCTGCTGCGGGCGCGCGTTTTCTCGCTTCGTGACCAGAAAATCCCACCACGCGGCCAGCATGTTTTTCTGGCCGGTGAATCCCGGCGTCGGCAGTTGGTTATGGAACTGGCCGTCACGGTAGTTCGGCGACTGTTCGACAAGACTGAGCTGCGCACCCTGCGGCGCTTTGCCAAAACCGGCATTAAGAACAAACGGCAATGTCGTTGCTGCTGCTAATAACATAATGGCGACCACGCTAAAGGTGACACGGTTCATATCCTGACCAGACAAAAGCCCCATCCAGGGGACTTTATGATATAACTTGATTATGAGTGAGTAAGCACTCATTATTAGGAAGGAGTAGAAAATCGTCAAGACTATTTTCAATTTTTGACATCTGGCGTTGCAGTTGTGCGGTCCGCCGTGATTAGATCGAGGTTTAACTTTCAGCGAGGTAAAATGTAGTGGCTCGTCCTAAGAGTGAAGATAAAAAACAAGCGTTACTGGAAGCCGCCACGGCCGCTTTCGCCCAGTCCGGCATTGCCGCTTCAACATCGGCGATAGCCCGCAGCGCGGGGGTTGCCGAGGGAACGCTGTTTCGCTATTTCGCCACTAAAGATGAGTTGCTCAACGAGTTATACCTCGCCATTAAGATGCGCTTAGTACAGACGATGATCGACGGGCTCAATCCTGACGAAAAACGCCCAAAAGAAAACGCGCGGAACATCTGGAACAGTTATATCGACTGGGGGATGCGTAACCCTATGGAATACCGCGCCATTCGCCGTATGGCATTGAGCGAACGCATTACCGATGAAACCCGTAGCCAGGTCAAAGAGAGTTTTCCCGAGCTGAACGAGATGTGCCAGCTGTCGGTGAAAGCGGTTTTCCTTAGCGACGCCTATCGCGCTTTCGGCGATGCCCTGTTCCTGTCGCTGGCCGAAACCACCATCGAATTCGCCAGCCACGATCCGCAGCGCGCCCGCGAGATCATTGCCCTCGGTTTTGAGGCCATGTGGAATGCGCTGCATGAGAGTGAGTCGTAATGGATAACGAAGCGCTACACCATCACGCGCAGCGTATCGCGCTGACCTACCCTTTTACCGAACACTGCTGGCCGTTTGGCCCGGAGTATGACGTGTTTAAAGTCGGTGGGCGTATTTTCATGTTGACCATGACCCTTCGCGGGCGTGCCATAGTCAACCTGAAGGCCGATCCGCAAAAATCGCTGCTCAATCAGCAAATTTACCGCAGCATCGAACCGGGCTATCACATGAACAAAAAGCACTGGATCACCGTGGTCCCGGGCGAGGATATCAGCGAGGATTTACTTGCCGAGCTTATTGACGACTCGTGGAATCTGGTGGTGGATAAGCTGGCGAAAAAAGACCAGCGTCGGCTGCGTCCCGGCTGATTTTCAAATAAATGCGATAAGTGTTATCGCATTTTTCACTCTTATCATTTCCCGCGCATCGCTGTACTCTTCCTCCCACGAAATGTGCCCGTAAGGGGCTGAAAATTGTGAGGAAGAGTCATGGATATTATCTCAGTTGCCTTAAAACGTTACTCCACTAAGGCTTTCGATCCGGCGAAAAAACTGACGGCTGAACAGGCGGAAAACCTGAAAACGCTGCTGCAATATAGCCCGTCGAGCACCAACTCCCAGCCATGGCACTTTATCGTCGCCAGCAGCGATGAAGGTAAAGCCCGCGTCGCGAAAGCAGCCAGCGGCACCTATGTGTTCAACGAACGTAAAATCCTCGACGCTTCCCACGTTGTCGTGTTCTGTGCGAAAACCGCAATGGACGATGCGTGGCTGGAAAAAGTCGTTGATCAGGAAGATGCCGATGGCCGTTTTGCCACTCCGGAAGCCAAAGCCGGTAACCACAAAGGCCGCACCTTCTTTGCCGATATGCACCGCAAAGAGCTGAAAGATGACGATCAGTGGATGGCGAAGCAGGTTTATCTTAACGTGGGCAACTTCCTGCTCGGCGTGGCGGCAATGGGTCTGGATGCGGTGCCGATCGAAGGCGTCGATTTCGCTATCCTCGACGAAGAATTTGGCCTGAAAGCGCAAGGTTATACCAGCGTGGTCGTGGTGCCGGTCGGTCATCACAGCGTGGAAGACTTCAACGCCGCGCTGCCGAAATCCCGCCTGCCGCAGTCCACCACCATCACCGAGATCTAATCTCCGCGCGCTGCCCTCCCCGGATGGCGGCGCTTTGCGCCTTATCCGGGCTACCTCCGTTACAACCGCATCAATGCTGACTGAAACTGCTGGTGTTGGTGGCCTCAAAATCGCTGAGACGTTCCCGGAAGGCCGGGGCAGCCCGCATGGATGCGGGCTGAGGGCCGTGATTTGCAAGGACGCTGCCTCGGCCCGACCCGAAGCCTGCAGGGATAAGTCGAAGGTACCACGAAGTGGCGATTTTGGCGGCCAGAGCCCGGGAGTACAGAGGGCGGCAGCGACTGGCCGCCCTCTGTGCGCTCCCTGCACCATGAGAGACATAACGCAGAAGAATTATCGGGAGCGCAATGTGCTCGGAAACAGCGCAGAACAACCGTTTTTCTAGGAGCGAAGCAATCGAAAACCGATAACAAGGGCTACGGTCCAGTACTCGGTTGGTAGCCCTGGTAAGCGTTAGCGCCACCGGGGAGGGTTACTTTTTCTCCCCCTCGCCGGCGTGCCAGATCCGCTCGGCGTAACGGCCAATCATCGCCAGCGATACCGCCAGGATCAGGAAAAACACCACCTTGTGCAGGCTGTACCAGAAGAATTCGAAGAAGCGGGTGTAGAGGTTGATGGCAAGAAACGTCAGGCCAAATCCACGCAGCATGCCATCGTCGGTTTTCAGGCTGATATAAATACAGATCGCCGCCGCCAGCGCAAACAGCAGCCCCCACGGCAGCAGTTGCGCCTGGCTCACCCCATACCAGCTATCGGAATCGTAGTTGCCGAATATCGACAGGATCCACAGCGCGACAAACAGCCAGGTCAGCCCCATCGCCTTACTAACGGTAAACAACTGCCGCTGGCGTAATACATTTTGCATCAAGTAGCACAGCGCCAGCAGCACGCCGCCGAACAGCACGAAACGAATCGGGAAGCTCATCCCCAGCCAGTAGGCGCCCCAACCTGATATATAGCCGGTTTCCGCGCCAAACCAGTTACCTAACGCCAGCAGGAAGAACAGCCACACCAGCCCGGAGCGGGCGAAAAACCCTATCAGGCCGTAAATGGCGCAGCCGAGCAGGATTAGCGGCGCCACATGGCCGCTGCCGTCGTCCAGCCGATCGCCTAGCTGCCACAAGGCAATGGCGGTACAGACGACGCCGAGGAACAAAATCGCCTCGGTGCTGTAGTGCCACTGGGATTCGCGCCGCTGGCGGCGGAACCCCCAATAGTAAAATGCGATGGCCAGCAGCGTCGGCAGAATAATCCGCGCGACAGCGGAATCGCTGAACAGATTGATAATCGCCGCAATCAATTCAGCGTCGGCGAACAGACTCCCCAGCGCAATCAAGACGCAGGCTATCGCGGTCCAGAAGGCATAGCGGCTCAGGCGCTGCCAGTCGAAAGTACGGACAGATAGCGACGCTGACAGCCGTTGGCCATCACTGCTGTTCAGGACCCCCTCCTGCTGCCATTGCTCAATAGCGCGTTGAAGAATCCGCTGCTGCTTGCGGGTGACGTTCATAAGCGTTCCTTGTCCATTGCGGGCTTAGCCCTGTTGATCCAACCAGGCCAGCGCCTGTTCTCCGGTTTCATCCAGCGGTAAATAGACCAGCAGACGCGAACCGTTGCGCGGCGCGGAATACCAGTACATTTGCTGCAGGCTAAAGCGCCCGAGCTGCGGATGGTTAAAATTTTTCACCTGGTTTTCGACGCCGCGCACCTCATAGCGCTGGTGCCATAGCGCTTCGAACTCCGCTGAAGCGGCGAAAAAGCGCGCCAGCTTATCTTCCCACTCTGGAGAACCGCGATGCTCAGCCATCGCCGCGCGAAAATAGGAAACAAAAGTCGGCAACACATCGCGATTTTCAATGCGGCTACGCCAGGCTTCGCAGGTGAGATAGAGATAGATGCAATTGCGGTCTTCTTCGGCAATCGTCGCGAAATCAACGCCCATCAGGCGGCAAAAGCTGTCATTCCAGGCGACGATATCAAAGTTCGGTTTCTGAATGCTGGCGGGCTGCGGCATCAGGCTATCAAGCATGCGTCGGGTTCCGGGACTGATCCCCTCGCAAACCGTGGCCTGCGTATTCTCCGGCGGCGTTAAGCCGGCCAGTACGAACAGATGGCGGGTTTCCAGCGGGCTGCACTGCAGCGCGCTGGCCACGCCGCTTAATACCGCCGCCGACGGATTCACTTCCCGCCCCTGCTCAAGCCAGGTGTACCAGGTCACGCCGACGTCCGCCAGCATCGCCACCTCTTCCCGGCGCAGCCCCGGCGTCCGCCGCCGCCCGACGCGCGGCAGGCCGAGACGCTGCGGGTCAAGGCTTTCGCGGCGGGCGCGCAGAAATGCTCCCAGCTGTTTACGGCTATCATCGGGCGCGAGATTCAGCGCCTCACGTTGCAGCATTAGCGTCATTGTTCCTCCAGCATGGTAGTACCAATACCAGTATAGACAGGAACTGGTACCCGTTTAATTAATCGGAGATGCTACGGCCATCCGCTGAATGACGCAATGGAGAGATCCGATGAATTCGTCTGCTGTTTCACCCGGCCGCGCCGGCTTACTGCTGTTACTGACCGGCCAGATGCTGCCGTTAATTGATACCTCGATAACCAACGTGGCGCTGGACTCGATCACCCACTCCCTCGACGCCAGCGCCACTCAACTGGAGCTTATCGTCGCGCTGTACGGCGTGGCCTTTGCCGTCTGCCTGGCGATGGGCAGCAAACTGGGCGATAACTATGGACGCCGCCGCCTGTTTCTGTGGGGGGTGGCGGTATTCGGCATCGCCTCGCTGCTATGCGGGATGGCTAACTCCATTAACGCCCTACTCGCCGCACGAACGCTGCAGGGCGCCGGCGCGGCGCTGATCGTGCCGCAAATCCTCGCCACCCTGCACGTCACCCTGAAAGGCACCGCTCACGCCCGGGCGATCAGCCTGTACGGCGGCATCGGCGGCATCGCGTTTATCGTCGGCCAGATGGGCGGCGGCTGGCTGGTCTCCGCCGATATCGCCGGGCTCGGCTGGCGCAACGCCTTCTTTATCAACGTGCCTATCTGCCTGCTGGTGTTGGCCTTTAGCCGCCGCTATGTGCCGGAAACCCGCCGCGAAAGCCATTCCAGCATCGACTGGCAGGGAACTTTCAGCCTGGCGTTAATCCTTTGCAGCCTGCTGTTTCCGATGGCGCTGGGGCCGGAACTGCACTGGCCATGGGAGCTACAGCTGCTTTTGCTGGCCGTACTCCCCCTGCTCGGCTGGATGCGCCTGAGCGCGCTGCGTAAGCAGCAGCGCGGCGAGCAACCGCTGCTGCCGCCGCGGCTGTTGAAGCTCACCAGCATCCGTTTTGGTATGGCTATCGCGCTGCTGTTCTTCAGCGCCTGGTCCGGCTTTATGTTTTGTATGGCGCTGACCATGCAGGCCGGGCTGGGGATGGCGCCGTGGCAGTCCGGCAACAGTTTTATCGCTCTCGGGGTGGCCTATTTTATCTCCGCGCTGTACGCGCCAAAGCTTATCGCTCGCTACAGCATGGGACGGATTTTGCTGATTGGCCTGGCGGTGCAGATTAGCGGCCTGCTGCTGCTAAGCCTCACCTTTTATCAACTTGGCCTGCGGACCACGACGCTGGCGCTGGTGCCCGCCACCGCGCTGATCGGCTATGGTCAGGCGTTAATCGTCAACAGTTTCTATCGTATCGGGATGCGGGACATTCGCGCCTGCGACGCCGGAGCCGGTAGCGCCATCCTCAGCACCTTGCAGCAGGCGACGCTGGGGCTGGGGCCGGCCATTCTTGGCTCGCTGTTCTTGACCCTGGCCCAGCGCGGCGGCGGTGACTATACGCAGGCGCTGATCGTCTTCCTGCTGGTCGAGGTGGCAATGATGCTGCTGCTGGGCGCTATTGCCCTTTGGCTGCGCCATCACCTGAACCTGCAGCCGGCGGCGACGGCGTCCTGATTCACAACTGTGTAACCTCTGATTTGCATAATAGTCATCCAGCGGTCATCATAACCGCTGGATGTACAGGAGACGTTATGCAGGAATTAATATCGCAAATCGCCGCATTAGGCATCAAAATCACCCCTACCACCTCGCTCATCATTACCTTTGGCATTATTTTTCTGACGGCGATTGTCGTTCATCTCATTCTGCACAAAGTGGTACTGCGCACCTTCGAAAAGCGGGCGCAGGCCAGCAGCCATTTATGGCTGCAAATCATCACGCAAAATAAACTCTTTCACCGCCTGGCGTTCACCCTACAGGGAATTATCGTCAACGTTCAGGCCGTGCTCTGGCTGCAGAAAGGCAGCGAAGCGGCGGAAATCTTATCTACCTGCGCGCAATTGTGGGTCATGGTTTACGCCATGCTCTCTTTCTTCTCGCTGCTGGACGTGATTTTCAACCTGGCGCAAAAATTCCCCACTGCCTCGCAGCTGCCGCTTAAAGGTATCTTCCAGGGGATTAAGCTGGTCACGGCAATTATTATCGGCATCCTGATCATATCGCTGCTGATTGGACAATCGCCGGCGATTCTGATTAGCGGTCTTGGCGCGATGGCCGCCGTGCTGATGTTAGTATTTAAAGACCCGATTCTTGGCCTGGTGGCCGGGATCCAGCTTTCCGCCAACGACATGCTCAAACTCGGCGACTGGCTGGAGATGCCGAAATATGGCGCCGATGGCGCGGTTATTGATATCGGTCTGACGACGGTAAAAGTGCGCAACTGGGATAACACCATCACTACAATCCCCACCTGGTCGCTGGTCTCGGATTCGTTTAAAAACTGGAGCGGGATGTCGGCCTCCGGCGGTCGTCGCATTAAGCGCAGCCTGAACATCGATACCACCAGCATCCATTTTCTTGACGAGCAGGAGCAGCAGCGGCTGATTCAGGCCAAATTGCTGAAGCCCTATATGGACTCGCGCCATCAGGAAATTAACGAGTGGAACCAACAGCACGCTAATGAACCGTCGGTGCTTAACCTGCGCAAAATGACCAATATCGGCACCTTCCGCGCCTATCTGCAGGAGTATCTGCGTAACCATCCGCGGCTACGTAAGGATATGACCATGATGGTGCGCCAGCTGGCGCCGGACGCTAACGGCCTGCCGATTGAGATCTACTGCTTCACCAATACCGTGGTGTGGGCGGAGTATGAAGGCATTCAGGCGGATATCTTCGACCATATCTTTGCGGTGGTTGACGAGTTCGGCCTGCGTATTCACCAGACGCCAACCGGCAACGACATTCGTTCACTGTCGGGCGCGCTGTCGTCATAGCATTTGTAATGTCGCCCCGCCATTCCGCGGGGCGATAAGCCTTACGCCGGGCGGCGCAGCAGTTTGAAAGCGGCAAACAGGAAGATAATCCACACCGGCAGCAGTATTGCCGACAGACGCATCCCGTCAATGGTGCACATCAGCACCAGAATCAAACCGAGAAAGGCGATACAGAAGTAGTTGCTGGCTGGCGCCAGTAACGCTTTGAACTTCGATTCACGCCCCTTACGACGCTGCGCGGCGCGAAACTTCAGGTGCGCCATACAGATCATGATCCAGTTCAGCAGCAACGTCGCCACCACCAGCGCCATCAGCAGCCCCAGCGCTTCATGCGGCAGCAGATAGTTGAGCACCACCACCAGCGAGGTAATGACGCCTGACAGCAGCAACGAATTCACCGGCACGCCGCGTTTGCTGACGCGGGCGAGAAACTTCGGCGCATTGCCCTGTACCGACAGGCCGAACAGCATCCGGCTGTTGGAATAGACGCCGCTGTTATAGACCGACAGCGATGCCACCAGAATGACGAAGTTCAGCGCGGAGGCCACCACGTTGCTGTCAAGATTATGGAAAATCATCACAAACGGGCTGCTATCGGATTTAATCTCTACCCACGGATAGAGCGCCAGCAGCACCACCAGTGAACCGATGTAAAACAGCAGGATACGGTAAACCACCTGGTTAACCGCTTTCGGAATGCTCTTTTCCGGATTTTGCGCTTCCGCAGCGGTGATGCCGATAAGCTCCAGGCCGCCGAAAGAAAACATAATCACCGCAAGCGACAGCACCAGGCCATGCCAGCCAGTGGCGAGGAAACCGCCATGCTTCCACAGGTTATCAAAACCGGCTTTGCTACCGCCGTGGCCGCCAAACAGCATCCACAGGCCAAAGGCGATCATGCCGATAATCGCCAGCACTTTTATCAGCGCGAACCAGAACTCCGCCTCGCCGTACAGGTGTACGTTGACCAGGTTGACGGCGTTAATAATGATGAAGAAAGCCGCCGCCCAAACCCAGGTGGGAACATCGGGGAGCCAGTACTGCATATAAATCCCGGCGGCAGTCAGTTCCGCCATTCCTACCAGCACGAACATCACCCAGTAGTTCCAGCCGGACAGGAAACCGGCGAACGGGCCCCAGTATTTATAGGCAAAGTGGGCAAAAGAACCGGATACCGGCTCTTCCACCACCATCTCGCCAAGCTGGCGCATAATCAGAAAAGCGACAATACCGGCCACGGCGTAACCCAGCAACACCGCCGGGCCAGCCATTTGAATCGCGGGACCAATGCCAAGAAACAGGCCGGTCCCAATCGCGCCGCCAAGGGCGATAAGTTGAATATGTCGGTTCTGTAAACCGCGATGAAGCGTCGGGCCGCTCTCTTCTACGGCATCCGACGACGTTGACGCGTCTTTCACGTCGTTCCCCTGTGTGTTTTTGTGAAGGGGCACCTTTTATCACTTAGGGGGGATTGTCGCAAGTTGCGCGGGGCAAGCATCAGCCGCCCGCCCCGCTTTTTTAGCGTTAGAAGTCGTAGCTCATTGAGACGCGAACGGTACGCGGATCGCCTTCGAACAGATAGGTTCCGGTATCGTCAATGCCGGACCAGTACTTCTCGTTGGTCACGTTGGTCACCCCGATGCGCCAGGTCATTTCGTTCTGGTCGGCGTTCAGGCGCATACGATAGCGCAGGCCTAAATCCAGGGTGGTGTAGCTATCCAGCTTCTTGGTGTTGGCCGCATCGGCATACTGCGAGCCGCTATGATTGACACGCGCTGTCGCGGTCAGGCCTTCCACCGGCTTAATATCATACTCGGCGCCGAGCACCGCGTAGAAATTAGCCACCCCGATGGCATCTTTACCATCGGTTGCGCCTTTAGCGGTTTTAGTCTGTTTGGCATCCAGCCACACCGTACTGGCGTTAAGACGCAGCCCCAGCATCGGCTCGCCGAAGACATTCATCTCTACGCCGCGGTTACGCTGCTCGCCGTCGAGGCCATAATTGCCAGCGGTATCGGAAATGGCGTTCGGTTTTTTGATTTCAAACAGCGCCAGCGATCCGCCGATCGTTCCGTAGTCGATCTTGACGCCCACTTCGTCCTGCTTCGAGTGCGCGATCCCGGTACTCTGCCCGGCATTGGCCGCCGTAGTCGGCGCCACAGAGCCCGGCTGCAGCGCTTCAGTATGGTTAGCATACAGCGACAGCTGCTCCCACGGCTTGTACACCAGGCCAAACGTCGGCATCCAGCGGCTTTGGGTATAACGCGAAGAGGTATCTTCCAGTCCGGTGGCGTTGCTGTAGTTGCGCACGACCACTTTCTGATGACGAGCAGCCGCGGTAAACAGCACCTTATCGTTAAAGAAGCCGAGAGTGTCGCTCAGCAGCCAGCCCTGCGTACGGCTGCGCGAGGTGACCAGCGGATCGTGGTAGTTGCCGCCAAAATAGGCGTTATCCGGCATTGCCACATCGCGGTTGTCATAGATATTGGTGGTCGGATTCTTCGCCGACATCCGCCAGGCGGTCGCATCGGTATGCACCTGCGCCGCATAGCCGAGATTCACCTTATGCGAAATCGCACCGGTATTGAAATCGCCGCGTACCCCGCCCATGCCGCTGATCGCGTCGATGATGCGGTTAGTATCAAGGCGGCCAACCGTTGCATCGCCGTTTTTATTGAGCAGCTTCGGCGCGCTGTAGGTGCCGATTTCATGCGAATGCTGACCGCCGAGGGCGCTGTATACCGTCCAGCTATCGCTCAGGTCATATTCCGCCTTCGCCATGCCGAACTCGCTTTCAATATCGCTATAGCCCCACTTCTGGCTGTAGTTTTTGCTGTTGTCCGGCAGCGCCGGGATGAAATCTACACCGCTGATATTGACGCCCATCGTACCGCCGTGGAACGTTTTCTTCTGATAGCCGAAATCGAGCGAGGAGCGGAAACGATCGCCACGGTAATCAAGCCCCAGCGAAGCCAGCGTGGTACGGCTTTTATCGTTATCGATAGCGCCTTCGCCCTCGCGATGCACCAGGTTGACCCGGGCGCCGAACTGGTTGTTATCGCCGAAACGGCGTCCCAGGTCGAGGGTACCGCCAACCTGCGAATCAGAGGTATAGTCGACGCCAACACGTGCGGTCGGCAGATCTTCCGCCCGTTTCGGCTCGAGGTTAATCATCCCGCCGACGCCGCTGCTGGCCGCGCCGTTAAGCAGGCTGTTAGCCCCTTTGAAAATTTCAACGCGCTCCAGCATCTGAGTGTCCATCACCTGACGCGGCACCACGCCCGCCAGACCGCCCATGGTCATGTCATCGCCATCGAGCTTAAACCCGCGGATTCGATAGGTCTCGGCGAAGTTGCCGTAGCCCTGTACGGCCTGCACGCCTGCGTCGTTGCTGACGACATCGGCGATAGTTTTCGCCTGCTGGTCCTGAATCAGCTTCGAGGTATAGCCGATGACGTTAAACGGGACGTCCATCGCCTTTTGTTCGCCAAGCATCCCCAGACGACCGCCGTGGGCGATCTGCCCGTCGAGGAATGCCGGAACCACCAGGTCGCCGCCGGATTTAAAATCGCTGGTTTCGTTAGCCTCGACGATGAGGGTCTCTTCGCCAGGTTGCTTCGCGGCGGCAGCGTCAGCGGCCATCGCCGTTTGACTGGCGGCGCCGATGGCTAAGGCCAACAGCGTTTTACGCAGCGGGAAGGATGAATAGTGCGTGGTGTGCATAATTTGCCCCATGGATGAGGATAAATGGATCAAAGGGCCCGTCGCCGGGCCAGTTATTTTTATTGCTCGTTCAGGTCGATGCGTACGACGCTGTCCGGGCCTTTAGTGGAGTGGTCTTTATTGAAGGGCTGTTTGACGGTGACAAACAGCGTCTGACCATCGGCGGAAAGCAGCAGGCTGTTGGGATTGGCCGGCAGCGCCCAGCTTTTCTTCAGCGTGTAGCGGCTGTCGTCAAGGCTGATAACCTTGCCGGATTCACGCTGTGAAATATAAATTTCGTGGCGTTTCCCATTGAACTGCACCGCCAGCGAATCGCCGACCTCGAGCTGTTTAAGCAGTTTGCCACTGTGGATATCCAGCACCAGGGTGGTTTTCGCTTTCGAGTTATCGGTCACGAACAGACGACCGGTGTCGCTATCTTCGGCCATATTAAGCAGCAGCGCCGGCTTGTCGCCCAGCGGCTTCCAGCGCTGTTCAATGCGTTGGTTACGCGGGTTGATCACCAGAATTTCACCGCTGCCGTTGGCGGCGTATACGCGCCCGGTTTGTGCAGAATAGTGCAGGCCGGTCATCCATTTACCGGTGTTTTTAATCCGCGTTTTCAGCTTCATGGTAGTGGCGTCAACCACCCAGATTTGCGCCGGGTCGGCGACCGCGCCAACGTAGAGGGTATTATTTAACAGCAGCAGCTGACGCGCCCCATAGGGGAGCCCTTTTTCATTGCGCTCGCTGAACAGCAGGCGGTTTTTTACCTTGCCGGTGGCGGTGTCGATAGCGCTGATGCCGCCGTCAAGCGAATTGCTGACGTATAGCGTTTTACCATCCGCAGAGAGCTGCAAAGCGAAGTTTTTCAGATCGGTATGCGTCAGGCCGATGGTATTAAGGGTTTGCGGATCCAGCTTGTAAACCGCCCCGCCCTGCACATCTTTAAAGCCTTCGGCGCTGGCGACGTACAGCGAATCGCCCTGCGGGCTTAGCGCCATCTCGTACAACCCTTCCGCTAGCTGGCGCTGCAGCGGTTGCGCCACGTTAGCCGCAGGAGAGTTAACAACCGGTTGCGCAACGGCAGCGGAATGGTGAGTCGCGCAGCCGCCTAACGTCGCGCTGATGGCCAGCGCCAACGCCGGAAGAGTGTATTTCATTGGAACAACCCTATAAAAAATCAATGACCCGGTGGTCGCGCAGTGGCCGATATTGTGTGTTTCCGGCCTGCTGTCTTTGCGTCACCCTACGCCTTTGCTGTTCCTTGTGAACGACTCACTGGCGCAGATCGATCCGTGCTTAGCCTGCGAACAAAAAAGAGAATGAGAACTATACGCATTATCAGATATCAGGCAACCCCCGGCGGGCAAAAAAGATAATCTGCTGATTATTTAACGTGGAATAGCGGATTGATAGGGGAAGAAAGAAACTTCGGGATCGATACATACCCGGATAGCGGCGCACTACGCCTTATCCGGGCGACAGGAGGCTATGCCGCACGCTTCTTGCGAAGGGCGGCTTAGCACGCTTAATGCAATTTCAGGCGCGGGCGAATAATCCGGTTAATCCCGCCGGACAACATCATCAGGCCGGTTTTAAAATAACCGTGCAGCGTCACCTGGTGCATCCGATACAGCGAATCGTAAACCATCCGCGCAATACGGCCTTCGACCATCATCGGGCCGATCGGTAGATGCCCCATGATGCTGCCAAAGGTCGTGTAGCCGGAGAGCGAAACCAGCGAACCACGATCGCGATAGGAGAACGATTTCAACTTATGCCCCTTCATCCGGGCGATAATATTGTCGGCAGTGAAGAGCGCCATTTGATGCGCCGCCTGGCCACGCGGTGGAATAAATCCACCTTCCGGACGCGGGCACGCCGCGCAGTCGCCGAAAGCAAAAATATCAGCGTCGCGCGTGGTTTGCAGCGTCGGGGTCACCACCAGTTGATTAATACGGTTGGTCTCCAGCCCGGCAATATCCTTCATGAAGTCCGGCGCTTTTATCCCCGCCGCCCAGACGATTAAACTCGCCTCGATAAACTGGCCATCTTTGGTATGCAGGCCGCCTTCTTCAACGCCGGTGATCATGGTATTGGTCATCACATTCACGCCAAGTTGGGTCAGCTTTTCGTGCACAGCGCTGGAAATCCGTTTTGGCAGCGCAGGTAAAATACCGTCGCCGGCCTCTATCAGGCTGACATTTAACGCTTCGTTGGTCAGATCTTTATAACCGTAGCTGCGCAGTTCTTTTACCGCATTATGTAATTCGGCAGATAATTCAACGCCGGTAGCGCCACCGCCAACAATGGCAATATTGACCTTACCGGTGGTCTGCGGGTCGGCGGAATAGCGCAGAAATTGGTTCAGCATTTGCTGATGAAATATTTTTGCCTGCTCAGAACTGTCGAGAAAAATACAGTGCTCTTTAACACCCGGCGTATTGAAATCATTGGAAGTACTGCCCAGCGCCATTACCAGAGTGTCCCAACATAATTTACGCTCCGGCACCAGCACTTCGCCCTGTTCGTCCCGCAGTGCGGCGATGGTAATCGTTTTATTCTGCCGATCGATATCTATTACCGAACCGTGCTGGAAGGAAAAGTGGTGTTTGCTGGCATGGGCGAGGAAACTCAACGCGTCCACGCCTTCATCCAGCGAACCGGTGGCGACTTCATGCAGCAGCGGTTTCCACAGATGGCTCTGGCTGCGGTCAACGAGAGTGATATTCGCTTTCTGTCGACGCCCTAATTTGCGTCCCAGTTGGGTCGCCAACTCCAGCCCGCCGGCGCCGCCGCCGACAATAACGATCTCTTTTAATGGCGTAGTCAAGGTGACCTCCCAAATAATTAATTAAATGTTAATTAAAAACACTCTAAATAATTTTTAGTTAACAATAATCCAAACAATAAAATGCCAGTCATCCATTAGATGATTACGGGATGCATATTGGTAATCGCAAATTTAATTGGCGGCAATTTTTAATCGGGATATTATTGTACAAGTTTTCGGGCAATTTCCTTGCACGCATATTCGAGGTAAACAAAAAGGCCACTAAATTATTACTTAGCGGCCAGGTAAAGGATTAGATAATAATAACTATTAAGTCTTATATTTAATGAGTGGTAATTAGCGGCATGCAGGTATTCCTGTAGTTTAATAACGCATCATCACCGATTTAAGTTCAGTATAATCATCAATAAACGCGCTACCAAACTCACGGCCAATACCCGATCCTTTCATGCCGCCGAACGGCACCGCCGGGTCGAGGAAGGTATGCATATTGACCCAGACGATCCCGGCGTCAATGGCCTGAGAATAGCGCAGCGCCTGGCGGATATTATCCGACCAGACGCTGGCCGCCAGTCCATACGGCGAAGCATTAATTCGGGCCAGCGCCTCCTCTTCACTGCGATAGCCAATAAAGCTGCATACCGGGCCGAAGGTCTCCTCGCGCATCAGGGTGCTCTCTTCGCTGCGCACCTTAACCGCCGTCGGCTGCAGGAAATAGCCCTCGCCGGGCAGCGCTTCGCCGCCGCAGACGATGGTATCCCCCTCTTCGCGTGCGGTCTGAATGAGCCGCAATACCTTGTCATATTGCTGGCGGTTGGCCAGCGGCCCCATCAGCGTTTGTTCATCCAGCGGCGACCCCGGCGCGAAAGCGCTGAGCCTGTCTTTCAGCAGCGCCAGCACCGCATCCAGTTTGCCCTGCGGCAGATAAAAGCGCTCAGCGGCGGCGCAAATCTGCCCCTGGTTGAGGTAACCGGCTTCGATAATGCCGTTCACCATGGCCTCCGGCGTCAGGTCATCGAGAAACAGCGCGGCGTTTTTACCGCCCAGCTCCAGCGTAACCCGTTTACCTGACGCACTGGCCGACTGCTGGACTTTTTCCCCGGTCGCCACCGAGCCGGTGAAGCTCACCTTGGCGCAGGTCGGATGCGTGATAAGGCGTTGGGCAATTTCGCCGCCGGCGCCGTTGACCACGTTAATGACGCCATCCGGGATACCTACCGCTTTCGCTAGTTCCGCCACCCGCAGCAGCGTCAGCGGCGTATACTCGCTCGGCTTGAGGACGATAGTGCAGCCACAGACCAGCGCCGCCGCCATCTTCCAGATGGCAATCATAATCGAGAAGTTCCACGGTACGATGCCGACCACCACGCCCAACGGCTGGCGGCGGGTAAAGGCGGTATATTTCTCCCCGGCCATCGACGGCAGCGAGACATCCAGGGTTTCGCCGGTGATTTTCCCCGCCCAGCCGGCGAAGTAGCGCAAAAACGCCACCGACTGATCCAGCTCGAGCATTCGCGCCAGCATGATGGTTTTACCGGAGCAGAGACTTTCCAGTTGCGCCAGCTCTTCGCGATGCTCTGCCAGCGTGTCCGCTAGTTTCAGCAGCAACGCGCCGCGCGCCAGCGTCGGCATCTCGCGCCACTGATTAAACGCCTGGCGGGCGCTTTCCATGGCGCGGTCCGCCTGGCCGACATCCGCCGCCGTGATTTCGGCAATCGCCTCTCCGGTCGCCGGGTTTATCACCGCGAACGGCGCGCCGTGGCCCGTCTCCCGATGACCGGCAATAAACTGCCCGTGCGGCTGGCGTAAAAAGGCGGTCACTTCCGCCAGTAAGGTTATTTCGCTCATCGTCAGCACCCGTTTTTCAGCAAAGTTAGCCCATCACAGCACGGTTGTGCCGCGCCGCCCATCGTTCTAAAGAACGTCATTCTTCCGGACGATATTCAACGCCCGCGCGGCGTGCTGTGATGAGGACATTGAGCCAGGCAAGACGACAGGGTAACGCGATGAATATTAAAATCGATGCGCTGAACTACTACGGCGCGACGAAGAAATACCAGCTTCATTTCCCGGCGCTACGGGAAGATATCGAAGCCGATGTGGTGATTATCGGCGGCGGCTTCTCCGGCATTAACACCGCGCTGGAACTGGCGGAACAGGGGATCACCAACGTGGTGGTGCTGGAAGCGCGCCATCTTGGCTATGGCGGCACCGGGCGCAACGGCGGCCAGGTGATGGCTGGAATCGGCCACGATATCGAAGCGGTGAAAAAACACGTCGGCAAAGAGGGGCTGGAGACGCTATTTAAAATCGCCAATCTCGGCGCGGGTATCATTCGCGAACGCATCCGCAAATATAATATCGACGCCGATTTCGTCCCCGGCTACGGCTACCTGGCCTATAACCAGCGGCAGCTTAAAACACTACGCCAGTGGGAGAAGGAGTTTAAAGCCGCCACCCCCGATGAAGAAATCGAACTGTATACCGGGAAAGAGGTGCAGCAGGTGGTCGGTTCCGAAGTTTACTGCGGCGCGCTGAAACATATGGGCGGCGGGCAGATCCATTCACTCAATATGCTGCTTGGTTCGGCGCAGGCCGCGCATTCGCTGGGGGTGAAGATTTTCGAATCCTCGCCGGTGGTGGAGGTGAATTACGGCAAACAGGTACGGGTGCGCACCGCGATGGGCAGCGTTAAAGCCGCCAAACTACTGTGGGCCTGCGACAGCTTCCTCAACAATATGGAGCCGGAGATCTACAACAAAACGCTGGTCACCTACTCCTATCAGGTGTCGACCGAGCCGCTCTCCGATGAACTGATCGAGCGCATCAGCCCGCTGCGCGGCGCCTTCAGCGATATTCGCCCGGTGATTAACTACTACCGCGTCACTCGTGAAAACCGCCTGCTGTTCGGCAGCGCTACCCGCTTCGTGGAGTATACGCCGAACGATTTCGCCGCCTGGAACCGTACGCTGCTGGCGGAGGTCTTCCCATACCTGAAAGATGTGAAGATCGATTTCGCCTGGGGCGGGCCGATGGCCTGTAGCGCCAACCTGTTCCCGCAGATTGGCACCTTACGCGACCATAACAACGTCTTTTACGTCCAGGGGTACTCCGGCTTCGGCGTCACCCCCTCGCACATCGTGTGCAAAATCCTCGCCGAAGGGATCAATGGCGGTTCCGACCGCTATCGTCTGCTAAGCAGCATTCCTCACGCGACCATCCACGGCCGTGACAGCCTGCGCTTGCTATTAGTCACCGCCGGAAAACTAATGCATCAAACCGCCGGTTTCTGGAAAGGCCGGAGTTAATCAGGAGAACGCTATGCACGCTTTTAAACTCAAACACCCGGTACCTGAACTGCAGCCGATCGGCAGCGTCAGCCTGCTCGGCGCGACGCCGACCGGCGGCGACCCGCAGGTAGCCGGCGCGATGATCTACGGCGAGCCGCAGGACGCCTTTACCTGCGGGCTGTTTTCGTCCACCGAAGGGAGCTTTACCATGACCTATCCGTTTACCGAACACGCCACCGTGCTGGAAGGCGAAGTGGAGCTGACCGTCGCCGGTGGCGAGCCGCAGCGCTTCGCGCCGGGGGACAGCTGGTTTGTCAAACAGGGTACCGAAGTGGAATGGAAAATCCTCACCCCACGTTTCGTCAAACACTATCTGGCGAACGTCGAGACGCGCTAACACGCTGATAATGCCCGGCGGCGCATTACGCCTTCGCCGGGCTACCAAATCGCACAGCGCTGTAGCCCCGGTAAGCGGCAGCGCCACCGGGGATTTTGAGGCCAAATTAAAGGCAGGCCGCACGGACCGTAGGCCGGGTAAGGCGCTAGCCGCCACCCGGCAGAAATACGCGCAACGTGGCAAGACAGATGGCCCCGCTTTCCGGGGCTATTTTATTTATCAACCGCCACATTCATGGCCCAGGTCACAGATTCACCCGTTGCTCTCCACCTTCCGGACGATATTCGTTGAGCAGGATGCCCGCCTAAATTATGACTATCCGGGAGTGGCGCTGGCTATTCCCTGCCCTCCCCTACATTGTGCAGAGGTTGACTATGTTTAGTAACAGACTCGCCAGCCATCTTGAACGCGGCGTCGTCGGCTTTCCGACGACCCTCGCCAGCTCGGTTGGGCTGATTATGGCAAGCCCGGTGATCCTGACGGTCACCAGCGGATTCGGCATGGGCGGCGACACCTTCGCGCTGGCGGTACTGCTGGCTTTTATTATGATGCAGGCGCAGGTCACTACCTTCGCTGAAGCCGCGACGTTAATCCCCACCACCGGTTCGGTGTACGACTATATCTCCTGCGGTATGGGCCGCTTCTTCGCCATTACCGGCGCGCTGTGCGCCTATCTTATCGTCCATATCTTCGCCGGCACCGCGGAGACCATTCTCGCCGGCATTATGGCGCTGGTGAACTTCGAATCGGTCAACGCGCAGATGGCCGCCCATCAAAACACCTGGATGGTCGGCGTCGGTATGGTGGTCATTTTCGGCCTGCTGAACGCCATTGGCGTGGAAATTTTCGGCAAGGTCGAAGTGGTGCTCACCTTTGGCATGTGGACGACGCTGACCATTTTCGGCCTGTGCGGCATTTTTATGGCGCCGGTGACTCACCTTTCCGGCTGGTTCGGCACGCCGCTGAACGTTAGCGATATCTCCGGCCTGTTCGGCTATATCGGCATGGCGATGTTTATGTTCGTCGGCTGCGAACTGGTGACGCCGATGGCGCCGGAAATCAAAAAAGCCCACCGCACCATTCCGCGGGCGATGGCGCTGGGTTTACTGGGCGTCGCCAGCTGCATGTTTATCTACGGCGCGGCGATTAACCGCCAGGTGGAAAACGTGGTGGTCGATGCGGCGAATAACATCCATCTGCTGGACACGCCGATGGCGATCCCGGCCTTCGCCGAGCGAGTGATGGGCCACGCCGGCCAGTACTGGCTCGGGGTCGGCCTGCTGCTGGCGGGCTGCGCCACAATTAATACCTTGATGGCCGCAGTGCCACGTATTATTTACGGTATGGCGCTGGACGGCGCGCTGCCGCGTTTTCTTACCTGGCTGCATCCGCGCTTCAAAACACCGGTGATCGCGATTGCCATCGGCGTGGCCATCCCCTGCCTGCACGCCTGGTACCTGAACGGCGATCTGGACCGCATCGTGCCGCTGATCCTCGCCGCGGTCTGCGCCTGGGGCGTAGCCTATCTGCTGGTCACCCTGTCGGTGGTGATGCTGCGCATTCGCCGCCCGGACCTGCCGCGCGCCTACCGCTCGCCGTGGTTCCCGCTACCGCAGATTATCTCCAGCGTCGGAATTATCATCGCGATCGTGAATATTACCCCACCGGGAATGGACAGCCGCGAGGTGCTGGTGCCGTTCGGGATTATGCTCGGCCTGACCGCTGCCTATGCCCTGTTCTGGACGCTGTGCGTACAGCGCGTTAATCCGTTCAAGCCGCTGGAGGTGGAAGAGGTGGTCGAGCGCGCTATCGGCAATTACGAGAAACAGACCCGCGGGGAGATGACGCCTGATGTCCTCCGTCCCCTGGTTTGAAACGCCATTAATGAACGCGGTGCAGCGCGACTTAGCGGGCTGGCCGAGCGAAAAACTGAGCGAAAGCAGCGCGATGTTGCGGCTAAACGACGTCACCGCCGTCACCTTCAGCGTGCGCCAGAAGCGGCTATTTATGGCCAGCATTCACAGCTGCGAGTTTGTCGTCGAGGGGCCGGTTACCCGGCCCGCTCGCGGCAAGATCCGCGCCCACCAATCCGGCTGGCTAAAACGCCTGCCAATCCGTTTTATCGGCAGTAAAGAGAGCGCGGAACTCGCCGGCTATCTCAATGGTTTTCCTAATCTCCAACAGACCTTAAGCGAGCTGGACTACCGCCGCTTTTCGTTGACCTTTGACGATAGCGGCTGGCGCTGCTGCATTGAACCCTGGGCCGCCAGCGAAGTGGTCTGTAAAATGCCGCCGCTGCGCCGTTATCTGAAGCTCGAAGCGCAGCAGCGGATGCTGCTGCTCAGCGTGCTGGCGATGATTAATCAGGCGGTAAGTCAGTGGATGCGCGGTGAAATCGCAGAAGGGAAAGCATTGACTTCCCCGCCATCACCGCGGGGAAGCTGAGGTGGTTTATAGCAGACCAAACTGCTGCGCCAGCCGATCGATGGCCTGGCGCTGGAACTGCGCGAATGCGGCGCGCGGCTGCTGCTGCTGAATAAATTCCAGCAGCGGATCCTGAACCTCGGTGCGCACCCCGCTCAGCGTTTCCATCACCGCCAGGCCGCAAAACGGCACGTAGGACTCGGCGTAGCCGCCTTCATGCACCATCACCAGTTTCCCGCCGCATAGTCGATCCGCCGCCTGCTGGACCTGTTCGGTCATCGCGCGGAAGCTGTCGCTATGTAGCTGCATCCGCGCTAATGGATCCATCGCGTTGGCGTCATAGCCGCAGGCGACAATGATCAACTCCGGTTCAAAACGCGCCAGCGCGGGAATGACGATAGTTTCCAGCGCATAGCGCCAGCTGTCGTCGCCCGCCCCGGCCAGCAGCGGAATATTGATGTTGTAACCTTCGCCCGCGCCAACGCCGCGATCGTCCTCCCCGGAGTAGCCCGGCGGGAAGCAGCCATCCTGATGCAATGAGATAGTCAGCACATCATCGCGCTGCAGATAGATATGCTGTGTACCGTTACCGTGGTGAACGTCCCAGTCAATAATCGCTACCTTGCCGAGCCCCAGCAACGCTTTCGCCCGTTCAACGGCAATGGGAATATTGGCGAGGAAACAAAACCCCATCGACTGGTCCGGCAGGCAGTGATGTCCTGGCGGCCGCGACAGTGAATAGGCGTTATCCAGCTCCCCTTTCAACACCGCTTCCACGGCGGCACAGGCCAGTCCGGCGGAAAGGCAGGCGATTTCATAACTCCCCGGCCCCAGCGGCGCTTCTTTGCCGAGCATGCCGCCGCCGTTATCGCTGATTGCCTTAAAACGCTCAAGATAGCTATCGAGATGGATCCGCCGCAGGTCCTCAAGGCTCGCCGCCGCCGCGCTGCATAGTTCCAGCTGCGGCGTCAGCCCGGAGACGTCCATCAGGTTTTTCATCCGCCGTTTGGTCTCCGGCGACTCGGCATGGCCGCCGCCAGCCGGCGGCTGCACCCAACCACCGACCGGCAGCGTTACCGCGTGCAGGCCGGTACTGTGCCAGAAACAACGTTCATCAAAGAAGAAACCGGTTTTTCTTTTCACTCTATCCTCCCGTTGGCTAAACCTTTTCCGGCGGACGACGCCGCCGCAATCAAAATCAGCGACAACAGCGCGCAGGCGCCTGCCGCCGCCAGCAGCGGATTGGCGCTGGCGAAGTGTTGCAGTAAGGCCCCCGCGAGCGCCGGACCGGCGGCCATTCCGCCGCCGATCACCAGATTGATGCTGTTCATCAACCGGCCGTTATTATCGAGCGCGGCCACGCGAGCGAGGATAAAGGGCAGCACGAATGTCCAGGTGAACTTAAACAGCAGCGCCGCAATGGCGTAACGCACCAGCAGCGGATGGCCCGTCAGTAACAGCACGCTGGCGATCAGCAGCGCGTATCCCAGCCACACCGCCAGCCGGTCCGGGCGATGAGTACCGCGCAGCGCCGCGCCGCCTGCGCCGATAATGCCGAACACCGTCGCCGCCGCCAGCACCAGACCGACCTGTGTCGGACTCAACCCCGCCCCGCTGCCGATGGTGCCGATAAAGGTCCATACCGCGCTGAGGCTGATATAGAAGGTGAGAACTGCGAGCACCGCCAGCGCCTTTCGCCACGACGCCGCAGGCGGCTGGCGATGGGAAGCCGATCGCGCTTGAAAACACGACGGGAAGGCGGAAACCAGCGGCAAACAGCAGAGCATGATGGCGGCGAGAATCAGATAAACAACCTTCAGGCCAAAGGTCACGAACAGGCCGGGCAACACCAGCAGGCCAAGCATGCCTAACAGCAGCTGCCCCAGTACCCAGAATGCGTACACCCGCGATGGATTCGGCGTTCCCGCCGCGCAGCTGATGCACAAAATCATTAGCGTGCCGCCCGCCAGGGAAGCAATAAAGCGTACCGCCAGCAGCGACGCATACTGAGTTACCACCGCCGAAGCAAGGTTAGCGAGCAGAAATACCGCGCAGGCGACGAGTGCCACCCGCCGCCAGTCGAGGCGGTTCATCCACCACCACGCCGGGAGCGTCGCCAGGCTCATCGCGCCGAGCTCCGCCGAAAATAGCCAGCCGATCTGTCCTGGTTTAAGGTGCCATTCGCTGGCCAGCTGCGCCGCCACCGCCGGCGCGGTCATTAAAATCCCCGGCGCAATGGCGGCGAAAATAACAATCGCCGCCAGCAAACGCAGCGACACCACCAGCCCGTCAGGCCGGGAAAGGGTATTTTCAGAAAGAGGTGTACTCGACATCGTAGGGCGTGCTCCAGTCAAAAAAGCCTCCCCCCGGACGGTTATCCAGGGAGTGATACCCACAGGCATCAGGAAAACGCCGTGCTGCCACGGCGCGCGCGGGATGCGATAGTCAGATTACAGATGCAGCGTACGCTGAGCGGCAGGCATCCAGGTTCGGGAAACGAGTTCAGTCCGGTTGACGACTTCGGTCTTGGCGAAAATATTGCGCAGGTGGGTTTTCACCGTCGAGAGCGAGATATCCAGCTGGCGGGCAATCAGCTTGTTGCTGGCGCCTTCACGCACCATGCCGACGATTTCGCGCTCTTTGGCCGTCAGGATGGCAGGGAGTTCATCCTCTTCCTGCAGGAAATCGCGAATAGCCAATTCCACCAACGGCAGTACCGCCTGGGCCCGCAGTCGTTCCTCGCTGGAAAAAGGCACGTCGCGCATCAGCGAGATACCGGCAACGATCCGCCGTTCGCGGCGAATAAAGATTTCGGTCATGTCGCGTACGTTATTCGGCAACATAAATTCATGATAGTAATGACGGTTGCGGTCACAGAGTCGCGGCGTCATCGCTGCCATGGTCGTACTCTGGTGGCTAAAGTGCGCCGGCAGGTGTGGATCCAACGGCTGGAAGCTCTCCAGATATTGTTGGTGTGTATTATCCGAAATATTATGCAATATATAGTTTTCAGGTTTTAAACGATTATTTACTCGATAAAAAACCGCTGAAGACAGTGGAATTAACTGTGAAATAGTCTGTAAACAACGGGCTATTATCGCATCATTACGACTGGCTTTTAATAAAGCAGACATGATATTTCCCCCCGTCAAGGTGGTGGTGCGTAACACGCGGATTACCAGAGTAAGATGAAGCATACATTTCACATTTAAGTAACACAATCATTAACATGTTAACAATGTGATATCGATTACATTATTTTCATCAATGCATTGTTATTTAAAGCATTTAAAAACATGACAGCGTTCTGTTAACGTATACACGTTAAAACATAAACAAAAGTTATTAACATCACGCGCTATTTTCCGGCAAGGATTAAAAACCCTTATATTGGCAGGTCCGATCTCATCCTTAAGAACGATAGTTTTTTGCATTTTTTCATTTATACCCTAAAAAGGATGTCGATAATTTAACGCCGCGGCTTAATCAACGGATTACGCCTGACTTGCTATTGCCCAAATATGCCGCCCAGGCCAGCAATTAATAGAGGATAAGCCGATGCTGAATATCGCCGCCTTACGCCAGCAGCAAATTCCGCTGGCCGTTGAACCGCGCTCATCGCTGCCGTTTCATATTCTGATGAAACCGATTGGTCCCGCCTGCAACCTCGCCTGCCGCTACTGCTACTACCCGCAGGATGAAACGCCGGTCAAGAAGATGGACGAGGCGCGGCTGGAGCAGTTTATCCGCCGCTATATTGCCGCCCAGCCCGCCAGCGCGCGGGAAATCAATTTTGTCTGGCAGGGCGGCGAGCCGCTACTGGCCGGGTTAAGTTTTTATAAAAAAGCGCTCGCCCTGCAGCAGCGCTACGCCCCTGATGGCGTAACCATCAGCAATAGCCTGCAGACCAACGGGACGCTGATCAACGACGCCTGGTGTCGACTGTTTCGCGAACATGGCTTTATTATCGGCGTCAGCCTCGAAGGTAGCGAAGCGCTGCAAAACCACCATCGTCCTGATAAACGCGGGCAGGCTTCCTGGCCGGCTGCGCTGCGCGGTATCGCCCTGCTCCACCAGCATCAGGTGGAGTTTAATCTGCTGGTGGTGGTGCATAACGAAATCGCCGCCCACGCGGCGGCGATTTATGACCGGGTGGTCACGCTTGGCGCGCGCTATCTGCAGTTCCAGCCGCTAATGAGCGAAGGCGCCGCGCTGCGTAAGGGTTATCAGCTCAGCGCTGATAACTGGGGGCGTTTTATGGTCGGTATCTGGCGCCAGTGGCAAAAGCGCTGCGATATGGGGCGGGTATTCGTCATCAATATCGAACAGGCGTGGGCGCAATACTTTACCCATACCAGCGGCAGCTGCGTGCATAGCGCCCGCTGCGGCAGCAATCTGGTGATGGAGTCCGATGGACAACTTTACGCCTGCGATCATCTGATCAATGCCGAACATCGACTGGGTCGCCTTGACGAGCAGACGCTTGCCGCCGCAGTTGACGCTTCAGTTCAGCTCCCTTTCGGCCAGCAAAAAAGCCTGCGCCGCGAATGTCAGACTTGCTCCGTAAAAATGGTCTGCCAGGGTGGCTGCCCCGCGCATCTCAACGCCGCTGGCAACAATCGGCTATGCGGCGGTTATTACCGTTTCTTTAGCGAAATCCTCGCGCCAGTACGCCCCTTTTCCCGCGACCTTAACGGCCTGAAAGCCTGGCGGGCCGCGTTTGTTGGGGCCGCGCATCCCGCGTAGCCCTTTGCCCTGATGGTTGTCCCACTATGAACAGGAGAGTCAGTCGTGAACAAAAAAGCCATGGCCGCGGCGGTCAGCATGATCCTCGCCGGCGGCGCGCACGGCGCGCAGAATGAGCATCCAAACGTCATCGTGATTATCGCCGATGATATGGGTTATTCCGATATCAGCCCCTTCGGCGGTGAGATCCCCACCCCCAACCTGCAGGCCATGGCGGAGCAAAGTATCCGCATGAGCCAGTATTACACCTCGCCGATGTCGGCCCCGGCGCGTTCGATGCTGTTGACCGGCAACAGTAACCAGCAGGCCGGGATGGGCGGCATGTGGTGGTACGACAGCACCATTGGCAAGGAGGGTTACGAGCTGCGGCTGACCGACCGCGTCACCACCATGGCCGAGCGCTTTAAAGATGCCGGCTATAACACGCTGATGGCCGGCAAATGGCATCTCGGTTTTGTTCCCGGCGCCACGCCGAAAGATCGTGGCTTTAACCACTCCTTCGCCTTTATGGGCGGCGGCACCAGCCATTTTAACGATGCGATACCGCTCGGAACCGTCGAGGCGTTCCACACTTACTATACCCGCGATGGCGAGCGCGTCTCCCTGCCAGATGATTTTTACTCCAGCGAAGCTTACGCCCGCCAGATGAATAGCTGGATTAAAGCGACGCCGAACGAGCAGCCGGTCTTCGCCTGGCTGGCTTTCACCGCCCCTCATGACCCCCTGCAGGCGCCGGACGAGTGGATTAAGCGCTTTAAAGGCCAGTATGAGCAGGGTTACGCCGAGGTCTATCGCCAGCGCATCGCCCGCCTGAAAGCGTTGGGAATTATTCATGACGACACCCCGCTGCCGCATCTGGAGCTGGATAAAGAGTGGGAAGCGCTAACGCCAGAGCAGCAGAAATATACGGCGAAAGTGATGCAGGTATATGCGGCGATGATCGCCAATATGGACGCGCAAATCGGCACGCTGATGGAGACGCTGAAACAAACCGGGCGCGATAAAAATACCCTGCTGGTGTTTTTAACCGATAACGGCGCCAACCCGGCACAGGGTTTTTATTACGAATCTACCCCCGAATTCTGGAAGCAGTTCGATAACAGCTATGACAACGTGGGCCGCAAAGGATCCTTTGTCTCCTACGGTCCCCACTGGGCCAACGTCAGCAACGCCCCCTACGCCAATTATCACAAAACCACCAGCGCCCAGGGCGGCATCAATACCGACTTTATGATCTCCGGCCCCGGCATTACCCGGCGCGGTAAAATCGACGCCTCAACGATGGCGGTGTACGACGTGGCGCCGACGCTATATGAATTCGCCGGCATCGATCCCAACAAATCGCTGGCTAAGAAACCCGTATTGCCGATGATTGGCGTCAGCTTTAAGCGCTATCTGACCGGTGAAACGCAGACGCCACCGCGCTCGAAGTACGGGGTCGAATTGCATAATCAGGCGGCCTGGGTCGATGGCGACTGGAAGCTGCGGCGCTTAGTCAAGCTCGGCCTCAGCGCCGGCGACGCGCCGTGGCAGCTGTTTAACCTGCATGACGATCCGCTGGAAACGCACGATATCGCGGCCCAACATGCCGACAGGGTCAAAGCCATGAGCGACGCCTACGAGGCATTTGCTAAGCGCACCATGGTTACCAAAGCGCAGGGCAAGATGATCGATTATGTCGGCATCGATAGCAAAACCGGACGCTACCTGGCGGTCGATCCGGCGACCATGAAGCCGGTGCCCGCGCCGCAAGCCATTCCTGTGAGCGAGGGCAAATAAACGAACCCGGTTATCGTTCTTCCGGGCGATAGCCGGAAGTAGACTCGCTTTCTAAGGTAATCCTGAACCCCATTACAGGAGAGAGCGGATGGCGAGAGTCGTGGTGATTACCGGCGGCGGAAGCGGGATCGGCGCCGCCTGCGCTCGGTTGATGAGCGCGGCGGGAGATCGGGTGTTTATTACCGGCAGACGTGAAGCGCCGCTACACAAGATCGCCGTTGAAACCGGTGCGACGGCGCTGGTGGGCGATGCCGCCGACGGCGACGTCTGGCGGGAACGGCTGCTACCGCCGATTCTCGACCAGACTCACGGTATTGATGTACTCATCTGCAGCGCCGGCGGCATGGGCAATAGCGCCGCCGCCGATACCAGCGATCGCCAATGGCGCGAGGCGCTGGACGCGAATTTAAACAGCGCTTTTGCCAGCGTGCGCGCCTGCCTGCCTTCACTGATTGCCTGCCGCGGCAATGTGCTGTTTGTCGCCTCCATCGCCTCGCTCGCCGCCGGGCCGCAGGCCTGTGGCTATGTCACCGCCAAACACGCGTTAATTGGCCTGATGCGCTCCATCGCCCGCGATTACGGCCCGCAGGGCGTCCGCGCCAATGCGATTTGTCCCGGCTGGGTCACCACCCCGATGGCGGATGAAGAGATGATCCCACTGATGCAGGAACACGGGCTGTCGCTTGCCGAGGCCTATCAACGGGTGTGCCGCGACGTTCCGCTACGCCGCCCCGCCAGCCCCGAGGAGATAGCCCAGGCCTGTCAGTTTCTCTGCTCGCCGCAGGCCGCCATCATCAGCGGCGCGACGCTGGTCGCCGATGGCGGTTCCAGCATCGTCGATGTTCCAACGCTGGCGTTTACTTAACGCCCTACTCTACTCAGGAGCTCACATGACTTCAGAAGCCGTATTTATCCAGGTCGGCGCGCTGGCCGATGGTTTCGCCCCGCACGGCAACCTGCTGGCCGCCGCCAGTCTGCCCGCAGGCGAACGCTTTACCTTTTATGCCGACGGGAGCGAGCCGCAGCAGTTGGTTATCGAAAATGACCAGACACTGCTTTGGAACGGCAAACGCGCGCCCTGGCGGGCAACCGCCCTGCGCCCCGATATTCTGTTTATCGATTTTCTTGACCCGGAGCGCGATAACGCCAGTATCAGCGCGGTATGCAACCTGACGCAGCGCAACGCCACGCTGGTATACGGCCAGCTACCGGACGAAGCCGCCGCGCGGCTGGACGCCTTCAGCCGGGTAGAGCAAGGGTTGCCGCTGACCGCCGTCGAGGCGCGATTTGTCTTCGCCCGCCTGGATACCCAGCCGGGACCGCTGCCGGACTTTACCACCGCGCTGGTCGGCATGCGCAATCAGTACACCTATAGCCCGACCGAGCGCTATGAACACATCTATCTCAACGATAATTTTTACGCCTGGCAGTGTCTGGATGGCGTGGAAAAGGGGCTGGCGGATGTCGATCGCTGCCATTACGTGCAGGTGGCTGAGGATCTCTATTTGTTCGTCTGGCGGGAGAAAATCATTCCCACGTTGGGGGCTATCTTGATCGATCTTCAGCAGATGCGTACCGATGGTAAGATCATGGGTTATCAGGGCAGTGATTTTGGCGCCTTGAGTAATTTCCCGGTCGGCGCGAGCGCGAAGATCCTCAACGTCACCCGCCATCAGGAATAATATTGCGTGGCCGGGAGACGCGCCCGTTCAACCGGAAGCGCCCCATCCGGTTGAACGGGCCCTGCGGGCGCGGGTGCTTCGGCATCAGGCACTGACGGAAATGCATGTTCAGGAGCAGAAACGGCGGGTGAGCCTGATGAGTAAAGGGGGTCATGTGTCGCTACGCCGGGCAACATCCGCGGATAAGGAGCAGCTTTGCGCCGGATGGCGGCTGCGCCTTATCCGGCCTACCGTTCGTGGGGCCCGCCGTTAATTTATTCACCATGGTGGCTGAAACTGCCGAGGTTGGTGGCCTCAAAATCGCTGAGACGTTCCCGGCAGGCCGGGGCAGCCCGCATGGATGCGGGCTGAGGGCCGTGATTTGCAGGGACGCTGCCTCGGCCCGACCCGAAGCCTGCCGGGATAAGTCGAAGGCACCACGAAGTGGCGATTTTGGCGGCCAGAGCCCGGGAGTACAGAGGGCGGCGGCGACTGGCCGCCCTCTGTGCGCTCCCTGCGCCACAGAAAACATATTGCAGAAAAATTAACCGGGAGCGCAATATACTCCGAAGCGCCACGGGATAAACGCTTTTCTCAGGCTAAAAAAGTTGAAAAGTGGTAACAGTATCTACGGTCCGGGTGGCCTGCCATTAATTATTCACCATGGTGGCTGAAACTGCCGAGGTTGGGGGCCGCAAAATCCCCGGTGGCGCTACCGCTTACCGGGGCTACGGCACTGTGCGATTTGGTAGCCCGGACAAGGCGCAACGCGCCGCCTCCGGGGAGAGGGGCTGACTCAGGCGCTGGCGCTGTCGAGCCGCGCCAACTGCTCGCTGCTAAGGCTCAGCGCCGCCGCGCGGGCGAAGCTTTCCACCTGCGCCAGGCTGGTGGCGCTGGCAATCGGCGCGGTAACGCCTTCCCGGCTCATCAGCCACGCTAACGCCACTTCTGCGGGCTTCGCCTGCTGTTCTTCCGCCACCGCGACCAGTGTGTCAATAATCCGCATTCCGCGTGGATTGAGATATTTAGCGATGCCGCTACCGCGCTGGCTTTGCGCTAAATCGGACGGCTGGCGATACTTACCGCTCAGGAAGCCGGAAGCCAGGCTGTAGTAGGTCACCACGCCTATATCGCGGCTGACGCAGAGATCGCGTAGCGCCCCTTCAAAGGCGGAACGGTGATAGAGGTTATATTCCGGCTGCAGCACCTGCCAGGCAGGAAGGCCTCCTTTACGCGCCACTTCCAGCGCCGATGACAGCTGTCCGGCGTCGAGGTTTGAAGCGCCAATCGCCCGCACCTTGCCGGCCTGCTGCAGCGCCTGGAATGCTTCTAACGTTTCATCGATTGGCGTTTCAGGATCCGGCCAGTGGGCGAAATAGAGGTCGACGTAATCCGTATTCATGCGGCGCAACGAGTCGTCAATCGCCTGCTGGATCCAGGCTTTTTTCAATCCTTTATGGCCGGGTAGCCCCATATCAGAGCCAACTTTAGTGAAGATTTTGACTTTATCGCGTATGCCTGGGCGCGCCTGCAGCCAGCGGCCAATAATGGTTTCGGATTCGCCGCCCTGATTGCCCTCCGCCCAGCGGGAATAAACATCCGCCGTATCGATAGCATCAAAACCGTGGTCAACAAAAGCATCAAGAATGGCAAAACTGGTTTTCTCATCGATGGTCCAGCCAAAGACGTTGCCGCCAAATACTAATGGGGCGATGGAAAATCCGCTTTTGCCCAATGGACGTGTCATCATGCCGATTACTCCTTAGCTTATATTCTGTTTCCCTCAGATAACCGCAGGGGGTCTGAAGAGGATGTCGAGTGGATAATCAGAAAAGGAATCTTGCGGCGGGCAGTCCATGCCCGCAGGGTACACTCTGACATTATGTCCCGGAATAAACGTCAAAGCTAAAATATTTCCCGGCCAGTTTTTTGTAGGTGCCGTCGGCAAGCATTTTCGCAATCGCGCCATTTATCTCTTCGCGCAGCGCATCGTCGCCTTGACGCAGGCCAATCGCCGCCCCGGCGCCGAACAGTTTATTATCCTGCAGTTGTCCGCCAACAAAGGCGAAATCCTTGCCCTGCGGCTGCTGCAGGAAGCTGTAATCGGCCATCATGCCGGAGAGTACCGCGCCATCGAGACGACCTGATTCAAGGTCGCGAACGACGCTATCGGCTCCCTGATAGGCGACAATATTAATCCCCTGCGGCCGCCAGTACTGGTTCACGTAAGTTTCCTGCGCCGACCCCTGCTCGACGCCGATGGTTTTCCCCTTCAGTTGCTCTGGCGTATTGCCTTTGAGGGTATTTTTGCGCGCCACCAGAAACACCGGCCCGTTGTACAGCTTATCGCTAAAAGCAATCTGCTCTTTACGCTTCTCGGTCATATACATCCCTGAGAGGATCGCGTCGAATTTACGCGCCTTCAGCGCCGGGATGATGCCGTCGAAGTTGCTTTCCACCCACACGCACTTCGCCTGCAGTTGCTGACATATCGCGTTGCCCAAATCGATATCAAATCCCGCCAGCTTGCCCTGCGGATCTTTCCATTCAAACGGCGCGAAGGTCGGGTCAACGCCAAAACGGATCTCTTTCGCCCCGGCGGCCAGCGCCGACGTCGACGCCATTAATGCCAAACACAACAACAGTGATTTTTTCATTTGAAGTCTTCTCCAGGGATTAACGGCAGTGCGCTTGCACTAAACGCGCGAACAGCGTCGCGCCGGTGCTGATAATGTCATCGTTAAAGTCATAACCGGGGTTATGCACCATGCAGCCGCCCTTCTCGCCTTTTTCACCGTTGCCGAGCAGGAAGTAACAGCCCGGACGCTCGCGCAGCATAAAAGCGAAATCTTCGCTGGCGTTCATTGGCGATACCGACTCCAGCACCCCTTCGCGGCCAAAGACTTCCAGCGCCAGCGCCTGGGCGAAATCGGTCTCTTCGTTACTGTTGGTTAATACCGGGTAAGAGTCGTAAATCTCGACTTCGCTGCTGGCGCCATAGCTTTTGGCAGTAAACTCGGTCAGCTCTTGAATACGCTTAATCAGCAGATCGCGAATTTCCGGTTTCATCGCCCGCACGCTGAGCTCCATCACCACGCTCTCAGGAATCACGTTCGAGGCGATGCCGGCCTGGAAAGTCCCCACGCTGACGACCGCCGTTTCACCCGGCGGCACGTTGCGCGCGACGATGCTCTGCAGCGCCATCACCAGCGCCGCGCCGGCCACGATAGGGTCGACGGTTCGTTCCGGATGCGCGCCGTGGCCGCCGTAGCCGGTAATCGTGATTTTGACCGTGTCCGCCGAGGCCATAAAGTTGCCGGCATAGAAGCCCAGCTTGCCAACCGGTAGCCCCGGCATATTGTGCAGGCCGAAGATGCGTTCGCAGGGGAACTGCTCAAACAGGCCATCTTTAATCATCAGATCCGCGCCGCCGATGGCTTCTTCCGCGGGCTGGAAAATCAGATGCACCGTGCCGTTGAACTGGCAGGCCGGCGAGGCGATATATTTCGCCGCCGCGAGCAAAATCGTGGTGTGGCCATCATGGCCGCAAGCGTGCATTTTTCCGGGTACGATACTGGCCCAGGGTAAATCGGTGGTTTCATAAATCGGTAATGCGTCCATATCGGCGCGCAGGCCAATAGTGCGCGGCGAGTCGCCTTTGCTCAGGCTGCCGACGACGCCGGTTTTACCGAGGCCGCGGGTCACCTGATAGCCCCATTCTGTCAGCTTACCGGCAACCAGCTCGCTGGTATTAAACTCTTCCAGACTTAATTCCGGATTGGCATGTAAATAATGACGGATAGAAATCATTTCATCTTCCGTGGCTTTAATTTCTGGAATTACACAATCAGACATGCCGTTCTCCGGGAATAGATTAAGAACTTAACAAGTTATCCTGGCTCAAAGTTTATGCAAGTAGCATTTCTAATTGCTGGAACGCCATCCATCATATTTTTAATACAGACAAATCGCAGAACAATAGCCATTAAAACTGGCAAAATTTAAATATAAACGTTTATTTTATGGGTTACACACCAACACTTACTCTACTATTCCCGCTTTAATTCAGTTTTAAATAAAAATAAACAGCCATGAAATATCATTTACTTTTACTTGCCTGCGCGCTGACGCTAACAGGCTGCAGCGCTGAGGGCGACACCGCCAGCCAGCAACGCGCCAGCATCCAAAAGATGCGTACCAACACGCTCAGTAAACTCTATAGCCTGTATCCACAAGCGCGTAGCGATATCCAGCATTCAAAGGGCTACGCGGTCTTCGCCAGTAACAGCAGCAAGATATTAGTCTTTGGCTTCGGTAGCGGTTACGGCGTGGTGAAAAATAGCGCCACCGGCAAAGATACCTATATGAAAATGGCCCAGGGCGGCGCCGGTGTGGGTATGGGCGTGAAACAGTTGCGTACCGTACTGGTATTCCACGATAAAGACGCATTGAATACTTTCATTACTAAAGGCTATATGGTCGGCGCGGATGCCAACGCGGCAGCGAAATATGACGACAACGGCATCGCCCCGATAGGCGCGTCAGCCAACGGCGTGGCGAAAGATACCTCTTCGCTGCCGTCAAAAGTCAACGTTTATGAAATCACCGAGAAAGGTTTGGCGGCTCAGGCAATGGTCAACGGTTATAAATACTGGCCGGATGACGAGCTGAATAAAAGGTGATCCACTGCGGTCCGTACAAGTTAGCATCAATAAGCCGGGTCAGACGTTAGCCTGACCCGGCGCGAATGCCATGCCGCAAGTATCATTATTTAATGACCGAGGGCGCCGCTTACCAGAATTGAAGTAATAATTCCGGTCGCTGCGGCGATCAGCACGTAATTGCCATCGATATAAGACCAGTGATGACCCTCCGGCGGGCGCGGCAGGCCACGCTCGTTCCAGTTACTCACGCGATATTCATCACCGCGATAATGCTCCGGCGCCGGATGGCCTTTACGGAAATCGTTACCCCTCCAGGCGAAATGGTCCTGTTCATGGCGTTCCTGGCGACGATCGTCATGACCTCTTCGGTCCGGGCCGCGGCTATCATTGTTGCCCTGATGGTTATCGCCAGGACCGCCCGACTGGTGGTGTCCATTCTGGTCACCCTGCTTCGGGCCATTCTGCCATACCTGCTGTTGCCCCGGACGATGACCGTCATTTGGGCCATCGGCAAAAGCCTGAGCGCTCAGCACGCAAGATAAAATAACCGCCAGAGAAATAATCTTTTTCATAGTACACCTCCTGATATATCTCTTTTTTACCCTGCAAATGTGGAGAAATAGTGATTAGCAACCTATCCAGGACTATTCCTGGCTAATTCAGGAGGACAGCAAACAATAATTTCAGCGAGCGCCAGACGTAAAAAAGGCCGCTAACGCGACCTTTTTTGTTCTCAGCGAGTCAGTATTACTCAGAGACTTTATTCTTTAACTCTTCAGCGCCTTGCTTGGTTTTATCCCAGCCTTTCTCGCTGACTTCTTTGGTTTTATCCCAACCTTTGCTGGCGCCTTCTTTAGTGGCGTTCCAGCCTTTCTCAGTGCCTTCTTTGGTCTTATCCCAGCCCTTCTCGGCGCCTTCTTTGGTTTTATTCCAGGTTTTCTGCGTGCCTTCGCTTATCTGGCTGCCGACGCTATCGCTTTTCCCTTCAGCAGCATGTTTGGACTTGAGCTTCATCTCTTCGCCCTGATTCTGCGCCTGGTGCAGTTTTTCTTTTGCCGTGTTGGCATTTTCGTGGGCTGCGGCCACGGTATCATCGGTTGCATGTGTAGTGGTTGCCGCGAATACCGGAGAAGCGACCAGAATAGCGGATAGTGCAATCATTGCTTTTTTCATATTTTTCCTCTCTTAACGCGTGCTTTATGTTACGAGTCACATTCAGCATGGCATAAGCTTCTGCGCTTGGCATTAGGAAAAGTTCTTAAAACTGCCTGACCGCTATTCCGTCGTTTTAGTGATCGAGATAGAGATAGCTTTCCCAGCTTTTCATACGGATGAGGATCTTTCTTATCAGCGACAGGTGCTCAAAATGTTCCGAATAGACGGCGGCTTCGACATCCGCGCCCTGCGGCAGCTGATAATTTGCCAGACGATCGTCGGTCACTTTTAATACCACCAGCGCTCGGCCGCGCGCCGCCAGATCGTTGGCCGTCAGCAACGTCCCCTGACCCTGAAACTGGCTTTCGCCAATCGCCGGCAGCACTTCCGCGACCTGCGCTTTAAATACGGTTCCCGGAATAGAGGGGAACAGTAATTCAGCCTGTTCACCTTTTTGCAAACGCTGCAGCGCGTTCTGACGGAATGCGGCGACGTATTCACGTGAATTCGCATTATCCGTTGGCACAAACGTCATTACCGGCTTCAGCCCCAACGCGGTGGACATGGTCCCAGGACGCAGGCCGACGGTACTGACATAGCCGTCAGACGGCGCGCGTACCACCGTGTTATCGAGCTTAAATTGCGCCTCGCGCAGCTGCGCCAGCAGCGAAGCGACTTTAGTGTTCTCGCCGTGCACCACCGAATTGAGATCGTTACGCGCCTGTGCGACCTTTGCCCGGGCGGCGTCAACCGCCGCCTGCGTCGCTTTCCAGTTCTGGCGACGGGTATCGACCATCTGATCGGAAAAGGCCCCTTTATCATGACCTGCCTGGAAGCGGGCGTATTCACGCTGGGCCCGGTCGCGCTCGGCGACCGCTTTGCTTAAATCAGCCTGCGCGCTGGTTAACCCCGCATCCAGCGACAACGCCTCCTGGCTGGCCGCTTTCACTTGTGCGGTCAGGTCGTCCACCTTCGCCTGGAACGGGGTTGGGTCGATGGTGAACAAGATGTCGCCTTCATGCAGCATCTGATTTGGTTTCACCGGCACGCTGGTGACTCGACCGCGGGTTTGCGAAACAATGGGCACCGTGCGATAAACCTGCTTCCCGACTTCGCTATAGGGGAAGTTATAATTCATACCGAGGATTAACATGCCAATCAGTATCACGCCACCTAATACCGCAGTGGGAACCGTCCATTTATTTAATGGAATACGGAATACTTTAAATATCACGATACACAAGGCGGCATAACACAGCAGCAATAACGTTTCCATTATTTACCCTCCTGATTGACGGCGCTATTTTTCAGACGGTTTAATTCCGCCTGCATCGCATCCAGACGCTGATGTAAATCGTGCTGGTCGGTCTTTAACTGCTGCATTCCCCAGCCGCGGTCTTCTCGCCACAGCGTGGCCCAGATCCACAGCAGCGGCCACAGCACGTGCAGGGTGAACAAGCTCACCCAGCCAGCGTAATGAATCGCATCCTGGTGCGGATGATTTCTTTTTTTGGCTATTTCATACGGAATATCGTGGATCATGATAATTCCATAAAATAAAATCAGCACCACCGCAATCAGGATGGCTAAAGCAATATAATCCAGGGTCATAAAATAACTCCAGAATGTGTGACGTATTTCACATTCACTTTATACAGGCGTCAGCAAGCCGGGCATAATCGCCCTGACAACTGACCATATTAATCAGAATTTATCCGGTATTTTTCGGTCGATAGAAATAAGTTGACCTTTTTTCACCGTGATATAACCGCCTTCTTTTAACGCCGCTAAAACCTGATAAACATAGCTGCGCGAAAGATTGGTCCGTTTAATAATAAAAGCGGACAGGCTTTCACGTTTTCCACAATCGATCTCGTTACGGTACAGATAACGCGATAGCATCGATTTTATGGTCTGAAAACCGGACAGGTTGCCGCGCTCGTTGTGCGCATCAAGAGCAAAAATGCCCATGTAGGCCAGAATAGTCGTCAGCTCTTTCATATACTCCGGCGAAGAGTAAAAGAAGATACGCTCGAAATCCTCCACGCTGATTCTGGCAAAACGGCAGCGATCGAGACATTGATATAGCAGCTCTACCGCCGGACAGTAGTGCTCAAGCAGGCCCAGCGGCATATGCTCGATCACAATCCCCAACAGGTTATCAGGGTCGTTGACTGCGAGGGTGATTTGCCCGGACAGCAGAAAGTAAATGAACCCATCCTGCGGATGAAAACGCTCGCCGGCGGCGCACTCGACGTTTTCGCTACAGGCGATGACGTGTGGGAGATGCGCATTTAACTGCAGCTTCTGGTAGCAGGCATGAATACGACCAAAACTGCTGTTCAACTTCCCCGTATCCATTGCCGTACTTTCCCGTATCACCGACGTCATCAAATATATATAAGGCAAAGCGCGAGGAAAAGTCCACAGCTGGAGTTTTGGCGTAAAGATATGTGTGGCAAGACTATTTCGCTGCTCCACGATGCAATAAATCAGCATATATCGCCGTTAAAATCCCGCCGGGGCGGAATTGCTTCTTAATCCACTGCGTCACCTGGCCGGTTGCCGCGTGCTGGGTGGCCAGCAACATGCCGGAATCCTGGCGCGGGTTGTGGATCTGGCGGATCACCAACAGATTCTCCGCAATGGCTTCATGAGCCATATAGTCGGGTAAGAAGCCGATCCCTTCGCCGAGGATCTGACACTGACATTTGGTATTGAAGTCGGGAACCAGGATCGCCTCCTGGCCATGCAGCAGCCAACCGACCTTTTTATTGATCGTACTGGCGGTGTCCTCAACCATGATATTGGGATAGAGGCGTAACTGGCTTTCTGAAATAGGTTCGGGCATAAACGCCAGCGGATGATCCGGGGCAATAGCAAACACCCAGCGGATCGCGCCGATCTCGGTATAATCGATTCCGCCGCCGTCAAGTAGCGTATCCGGCGCGCCGATAGCAATATTCGCCTGGTTATTGATGATCGAATCCCAGACGCCGTTGTATACCTCGGTGGTAACGGTTATCTGGCAGGTGGGAAACTGTTTTTTCAACACCTGCAGCAGGCGGGCGGTATGGCGCGGCGTATATAGCAGTTGATTGATGCAGATGCGCACCCTCGCTTCAATGCCCTGCGAGATAGTATCAATGCTGCGCTTTATCGCATGGAAATCATTAAGCAGATCGGTAGCCTTGCGAAACAGATAGTAGCCAGATTCCGTCAGTTCAATGCTGCGGGTGTTGCGGGTAAACAGCACCACGTCCAGCCCGGCTTCCATCCGTTTGATGGTATAGCTGATGGCTGAGGTGGTTAACCCCAGCTCATCGGCCGCCTTGCTGAAGCTGCCAAAACGCGCCGCGGTGGTGAATGCCAGCAGATTTTCTTCAGTAAAAATCGAGTTCATGCGCCCTTCCCGCCTCCGCTAAACCATACCTGAGCTGAATGTATTGGTTACCGGGGCGTGGGGCAATCATTTTTGAACAATGCTTAATACCCGTCGCGGCTTCAGGCTCGCTCCTTACTGGTCGCCTCGCTGAGTTTGCGCCCGCTATATTCTGAAATAAAGCCAACGCAGTTGCCCGCCAGAAATCCCAGCAATGTCACCGTCCAGTTCAAACCGGTGGCGAAAAAGAGCGTCATGCCGAGGAAGCCGCCGGGAATAAATGAGGTTAGCGTAAAGCGCCCCTGCCAGACGATGACTGCCGAAAACGGCACCGTGGTAATAACGCTTGCCCAGAACCCCGACATACCGCTGGCTGAAGCGAGAGCGCCGGCGGCCAGCGCCGCCAGCCACGCCCACACTGCCCCGGAATAGTTAACGCACAGGCTTTTGACAAAGCCGGATTGGCCACCCCCTGCCGCATAGAAACTACAGAACGCGACGAAGCCGATGGTTCCCAATAATTCCCAACCGTGCTGCAGCCCGACGTGCGAGGAAATGAGCTGCCAAACGCCTGCGCAAATACCGACGGTGATCCCCGTAGCGGTGAGTCCGTTCATCTCTTTCCCCTCTGAAAAATAGATTGATGACGTTGCTTTCTGACGGCAACTATATCGAAAGAAAACCCGATTGCGTTAAGGGGTATAAGCGTAAAGAAGTAAACATTGCTCTGCCGCACAGTCTGCATCGATTGTTGAAAGTTATTCAATAATCTACCGGATTATGGCGAATAAAATTTAAGCGGGTTCTTTTATCTATTTCTGGTTGCTATGCTCAAGCCATCGAGAAAGTCTCAGCCGCAACAACAGGAGCAAGATGATGGCCACGGAAAATATTATTGCTGACTATCTTTTGGCTGCAGAGCAGGGAAATATTGCGAAATTAACAGCCTGCCTGGCAAGTGGCGTCGATATTAATGCCAGTAATCGTCAGGGGCGAACCGCCATTACCCTCGCCAGCCTGAATAAACATTATGCTTGTGTCTCGGTTCTTATTGCCGCTGGCGCGGATATTAATAAGCAGGATCAAACCTGTTTTAACCCGTTTTTAATTAGCTGCCTGAATAACGACGTCGAACTACTGCGCTTAATTTTGCCGGCAAATCCCGACCTCGAACGATTAACGCGTTTTGGTGGCGTAGGCCTGACCCCGGCCTGTGAAAAAGGCCATCTTGAGATCGTCAAAATATTGCTGACGGAAACCAATATTAACGTTAACCACACCAATTTCGTTGGCTGGACACCGCTACTGGAAGCGATTGTCTTAAACGACGGCGGTGCGACGCAGCAGGAGATCGTCAAACTGCTGCTGGACCACGGCGCCAACCCGCATATGACCGATAAGTACGGTAAATCGCCGCTGGAGCTGGCATGGGATAAGGGATTCAGTGAAATCGCCCACCTGCTGGTCGCCGCCGGAGCCTGAGGAAGGAGAATCGCCATTAACACCTCCTCCTGGCGGTGTGTGCAAGCGCTAACTGCGGATGAGAGCTTTCTCTCGCAGCGCGGCGGCGGACAGGTCGAGCAGGTTTTCACTCATGCGGTGAACCTGCTCATCCCCGGCAAACCAGGGCTTCTGACGCTGTTGTGTGAAACCTCTGATAATGCGCCCAATAGCTGTAGGTTAGCACTCACCCACTTTGACAACCTGCTCCGGCCAGGGGAAAGCGTCCGGTTTACCGATTCAGGGATTTACATTGGCGATAATACATGGATAGACATCCACCGTTGTGAGCGCTGGCAAACGCCGCAGGCGGTATTAAACGCGGCAACATTTAGCCAGATAGCCTGGCGACGATGGCGCAACATTATCGTTACGCAGTTACATGAGGATGACACGTTATTTCTCTATCGCGGCGACAATCCCTTTTATCACGCGATGCGTCATGAACTCCAGCAGCGACGGGAAACCTTATTTAAAGCGCTTGGCGAAAATAAAAATATCAGCGCCGCCGTGGCGAACATGATCGGATTAGGCATTGGCCTGACGCCATCGGCGGATGATTATTTGCTAGGTCTAAGCGTTATTTTATTCATAAAGGGGCACCCGGCTAATCAATACCGGGAAGCATTTATAACCGCGCTGCAGAGCGCCCGACAAAATACTACGCCGCTCAGCGCGATAACGCTGGAGGCAGCGATAAACCAACGTTATCGCGAAAGTATCGCCGTGTTGATTAATCTGCTGGTTAATCAATCGACAACCTTTTCTATTGAGGCTATTGCCGATATTAAAAATATTGGCTCAAGTTCCGGCAGCGACATGCTATTGGGCATGGCGGATGCCTGCGCGCTGAGCCAAACGTATGGAGGGAATAATGTCAGTTAAAATAGTGGTGAAGAAGAATACCTATTTTGATTCCGTCTCATTAATGTCGATTTCCACCCGCGCTAATAAGCTCGATGGCGTAGAGCAGGCATTTGTGGCGATGGCGACGGAAATGAACAAAGGGGTGCTGAATAACCTTGGGCTGCTGACGCCGGAGCTGGAAGCAGCGAAAAACGGCGACCTGATGATCGTCATCAAGGGCAAAGACGGCGCCGATTGCGAACAGATACTCAGTGAAATAGAAGCGCTGTTCAGCAAAAAGGCCGAAAGCGGCCAGCACGAAGCGCGCTACGCTACCCTCGCCAGCGCCAAAAAACATCTTCCGCAAAGTAACCTCGCGATTATTTCGGTCAACGGCCTGTTTGCCGCTCGCGAAGCGCGTCAGGCGCTGCAAAACGATCTTAACGTGATGTTGTTTTCCGATAACGTCTCTATTGACGACGAACTGGCGCTGAAACAGCTGGCCCACGAAAAGGGGTTGTTGATGATGGGACCAGACTGCGGCACCGCCATTATTAACGGCGCGGCACTGTGCTTCGGTAACGCGGTTCGCCGTGGCAACATCGGTATTATCGGCGCCTCCGGCACCGGTAGCCAGGAGCTGAGCGTCCGTATCCATGATTTCGGCGGCGGCATCTCGCAGCTGATTGGTACCGGAGGCCGCGATCTGAGTGAGAAAATCGGCGGCCTGATGATGCTCGACGCCATTCAGATGCTGGAAGCCGATCCGCAAACAGAAATTATCGTCCTTGTTTCTAAACCACCGGCTCCAGCGGTGGCGAAAAAAGTGCTCGAACGCGCTCGCGCCTGCCGTAAACCGGTGGTGGCGTGCTTCCTCGGCCGCGCCGAGCCTCCCGCCGATGAGCCAGGCCTGCAGTTCGCCCGCGGCACTAAAGACGCGGCGCTGAAGGCCGTCCTGCTGAGCGGTATTAAGCAGGAAAATCTCGATGTACATCCGCTGAACCAGGCGCTGATTGCTGACGTTCGCGCGCAGCTCACGCCACAGCAAAAGTACATTCGCGGCCTGTTCTGCGGCGGTACCCTGTGCGATGAAACCATGTTCGCGGTACTGGAAAAACACGCGGATGTTTATAGCAACATTCAGCCGGATCCGGCTTATCGCCTGAGCGATATCAATCGCAGCATCAAACACACCTTCCTCGATTTCGGCGATGACGACTTCACCAACGGTAAGCCGCACCCGATGATCGACCCAACCAACCGTATCAGTCGCCTGCTGCAAGAAGCGCGCGATCCCGAAGTGGCGGTCATCGTCATGGACTTCGTGCTGGGCTTCGGAGCGCATGAAGATCCGGTGGGTTCGACGATCGCGGCGATCAAAGAGGCCAAAGCCATTGCCGCCGCCGATGGCCGCCCATTAGCGATTCTCGCTTACGTGTTAGGCACCGACATCGATACGCCGTCGCTGGAGCAACAGCGCCAGATGCTGCTTGACGCTGGCGTCATTCTGGCCAGCAGCAGTACCAATACCGGTTTGCTGGCGCGTGAATTTATCTGCAAAGGGGAGCAAGCCTGATGAGCCAGTCGCTATTTAACCAGCCGTTGAACGTGATTAACGTCGGTATCGCCATGTTCAGCGACGATTTGAAAAAGCAGCACACCGCCGTCACCCAGCTCGACTGGACGCCGCCGGGCCAGGGCAATATGCAGGTGGTCGAGGCGCTGGATCGCATCGCCGACTCGCCGCTGGCGGATAAAATCGCCGCCGCCAACCAGCAGGCGCTGGAGCGCATTATTCAGTCGCACCCGGTACTCATCGGCTTTGATCAGGCCATTAACGTCGTGCCGGGCATGACGCCAAAAACCATTCTACATGCCGGCCCGCCGGTGGAATGGCAAAACATGTGCGGCGCCATGAAAGGCGCGGTCACCGGCGCGCTGGTCTTTGAAGGGCTGGCGAAAGATCTGGATGAAGCCGCCGAGCTTGCCGCCTCCGGTGAAATTACCTTCTCACCCTGTCACGAACACGACTGCGTGGGTTCGATGGCGGGCGTGACGTCGGCGTCGATGTTCATGCACATCGTCGAGAACAAAACCTACGGCAATATCGCTTATACCAACATGAGCGAGCAGATGGCGAAGATCCTGCGCATGGGAGCTAACGATAAGAGCGTGATCGATCGTCTGAACTGGATGCGCGACGTGCAGGGCCCCATGCTGCGCGACGCCATGAAGATCATCGGCGAAATCGATCTGCGCTTAATGCTGGCGCAGGCGCTACACATGGGCGATGAGTGCCATAACCGCAACAACGCCGGCACCACCCTGCTGATTCAGGCGCTCACGCCGGGGATTATTCAGGCCGGTTATCCGGTAGAGCAGCAGCGCGAAGTGTTCGAATTTGTCGCCAGCAGCGATTACTTCTCCGGGCCGACGTGGATGGCGATGTGCAAAGCGGCGATGGACGCGGCCCACGGTATTGAATACAGCACCGTGGTGACCACCATGGCGCGTAACGGCGTCGAGTTCGGACTGCGGGTCAGCGGCCTGCCGGGACAATGGTTTACCGGCCCGGCGCAGCAGGTGATAGGCCCGATGTTTGCCGGTTTTAAACCGGAAGACTCCGGCCTCGATATCGGCGACAGCGCGATTACCGAAACCTATGGCATCGGCGGTTTCGCCATGGCGACGGCGCCGGCTATCGTCGCGCTGGTCGGCGGAACGGTAGAAGAAGCGGTCGATTTCTCGCGCCAGATGCGTGAAATCACCCTTGGCGAAAACCCGAACGTCACCATTCCGCTGCTCGGCTTTATGGGGATCCCGACCGCGATCGACATCACCCGCGTCGGCAGCAGCGGTATTTTACCGGTGATCAACACCGCTATCGCCCACAAAGACGCCGGGATCGGCATGATCGGCGCCGGGATCGTTCATCCGCCGTTTGCCTGTTTCGAAAAAGCGATCCTCAGCTGGTGCGATCGTTACGACGTTTAGCGTTGTAGCCCGGGCGAGGCGTTTACGCCGACCCCGGGAAATCCCCGGCAGCCCTACGCCTGGCCGGGCGACTACCACGACCACACAATAACAATAACCACATCACCTTCTGTAGCGGAAGCCGGATATGAAAGAACTTATCGTCGTTGCCATTGGCGGCAACAGCATTATCAAAGATAACGCCAGCCAGTCGATCGAGCATCAGGCCGAGGCGGTCAAAGCGGTGGCCAGCACGGTGCTGGAGATGCTGGCTTCGGACTATAACGTGGTGCTAACCCACGGTAACGGCCCGCAGGTTGGGCTGGATTTACGCCGCTCGGAGATAGCCCATGAACGAGAAGGTCTGCCGCTGACGCCGCTGGCTAACTGCGTCGCCGATACCCAGGGCGGCATCGGCTACCTGATCCAGCAGGCGTTGAATAACCGCCTTGCCCAGCGCGGCGAGCAAAAGGCGGTTACCGTCGTCACCCAGGTTGAAGTCGATAAAAACGATCCCGGCTTTGCCTATCCGACCAAGCCTATCGGCGCGTTCTTTAGCGAAAGCCAGCGCGATGAACTACAACAGGCGCATCCTGAGTGGCGCTTTGTGGAAGATTCGGGCCGCGGCTATCGCCGGGTGGTCGCCTCGCCGGAGCCGAAACGCATTGTCGAAGCGGAAGCTATTAAAGCGCTGACCCGGCAAGGCTTTGTGGTGATCGGCGCCGGCGGCGGCGGGATCCCGGTGGTGCGCAGCCCGCAGGGCGACTACCAGAGCGTGGATGCGGTGATCGACAAAGATCTCTCAACCGCCCTGCTGGCCCGCGAAATTGATGCTGATATTCTGGTGATCACCACCGGGGTGGAGAAAGTGTACGTGAATTTCGGCAAGCCTAATCAGCAGGCATTGGGTCGCGTCGGTATCGACGAGATGAGCCGCTATATGCAAGAAGGACATTTCCCGGCTGGCAGCATGCTGCCAAAAATCGTCGCCAGCCTCGCGTTCCTGCAACACGGCGGCAAGCGGGTGATCATCACCACGCCGGAATGTCTGCCAGCCGCGCTACGTGGCGAAACGGGAACCCATATTGTGCATGACTGACACAAAAGGAAGAAAGAATGAATAAAGACAATAGCCGCCGTGAATTTCTTACCCAAAGCGGAAAAATGGTCACCGCCGCCGCCCTGCTGGCGGCAGGCGCGCCGGCGGCGTATGCCGCAAGCAACCCGCCATCCGCGGCCACCTGCGATAATAAAGGCGCGGTCAACGTCGCCGATAAACATTACTACCTTGATAACGTGCTGCTGGAAAGCGGCTTCGAATATGAAAACGGCGTGGTGGTTCACACCCGGACCGAGCGGCAAACACTGGAAATAAAAGACGGCAAAATCGTCGCCCTGCGCAGCAATCTGAGCCACCCGGACGCCACGCTGCCGCGCTACGATGCGGGCGGTAAACTGATGCTGCCTGCCATGCGCGACATGCATATCCATCTGGACAAAACGTTTTACGGCGGCCCGTGGCGCTCGCTTAACCGCCCGGCGGGCACCACCATTCAGGATATGATCAAGCTTGAGCAGAAACTGCTGCCGGAACTCCAGCCTTACACGCAGGCGCACGCCGAGAAGCTTATCGACCTGATTCAATCCAAAGGCTCGACCATCGCCCGCAGCCACTGCAATATTGAGCCGGTGTCCGGGCTGAAGAACCTTGAGAATCTGCAGGAAGTACTGGCGCGGCGTAAGCCAGGCTTTGACTGCGAAATCGTCGCTTTTCCGCAGCACGGGCTGCTGCTGTCGAAATCGGAATCGCTGGTTCGCGAAGCGATGCAGGCCGGCGCCCATTATGTCGGCGGCCTCGACCCGACTAACGTCGATGGCGCGATGGAGAAATCGCTCGATACCATGTTCCAGATTGCGCTCGATTACGACAAAGGGGTGGATATTCATCTGCATGAAACCAGCCCGGCGGGCGTGGCGGCGGTGAACTATATGGTGGAAACCGTGGAGAAGACCCCGGCGCTGAAAGGCAAGCTGACCATCAGCCACGCTTTTGCGCTGGCGACGCTCAACGAGCAGCAGGTCGATGCCATCGCGACCCGCATGGCGGCGCAGCAGATCACCATCGCCTCCACCGTTCCGATCGGCACTCTGCACATGCCGCTCAAGCAACTGCGCGAAAAAGGCGTCTTCGTGATGACCGGTACCGATAGCGTAATTGACCACTGGTCGCCGTACGGACTGGGCGACATGCTGGAGAAAGCCAATCTCTACGCCCAGCTGTATATCCGCCCCAATGAGCAGACCCTGTCGCGCGCGCTGGCCATCGCCACCGGCGACGTGCTGCCGCTGAATGACAAGGGCGAGCGCGTATGGCCAAAAGCGCAGGACGACGCCAGCTTTGTGCTGGTCGATGCCTCCTGTTCCGCCGAAGCCGTGGCGCGAATTTCGCCGCGCACCGCCACCTTCCATAACGGTAAGATGGTCTGGGGCAGCGTCGGCACCTGAAGCCAGCGTCATGTAAGAAACCCCGGCAAGCCGGGGTTTTGTCATTTACCAGACGCAATTACTTCTGCGGACGCATGGCCGGGAACAGAATAACGTCGCGGATGGTGTGGCTGTTGGTGAACAGCATCACCATGCGGTCGATACCAATCCCCAGACCGGCGGTCGGCGGCAGGCCGTACTCCAGCGCGGTGACGTAGTCTTCGTCATAGAACATCGCTTCGTCATCGCCCGCCGCTTTGGCATTGACCTGATCCTGGAAACGCTGCGCCTGATCTTCCGCATCGTTCAGCTCGCTGAAACCGTTACCGATTTCGCGGCCGCCGATGAAGAACTCGAAGCGGTCGGTGATTTCCGGGTTCACGTCGTTGCGGCGTGCCAGCGGAGAAACTTCCGCCGGATATTCGGTGATGAAGGTCGGCTGGATCAGATGCGCTTCCGCCACTTCATCGAAAATCTCGGTCACGATACGTCCCAGACCCCAGCTTTTCTCTACCTGAATACCGATAGATTCCGCCAGCGCTTTCGCCGCGTCGAAGTTATCCAGATCCGCCATGTTGGTTTCCGGACGGTGTTTCTTGATGGCTTCGCGCATGGTCAGTTTTTCAAACGGCTTGCCGAAGTCAAACACCTGGTCGCCATACGGCACTTCTGTTTTGCCCAGCACCGTCTGCGCCAGAGTGCGGAACAGCGACTCGGTCAGTTCGATGAGGTCTTTGTAATCCGCATACGCCATGTACAGTTCCATCATGGTGAACTCTGGGTTATGGCGTACGGAGATCCCTTCGTTACGGAAGTTACGGTTGATTTCGAAGACGCGTTCGAAGCCGCCAACCACCAGACGTTTCAGATACAGTTCCGGCGCGATACGCAGGTACATATCCAGATCCAGCGCGTTGTGATGGGTGATGAACGGACGGGCGGAAGCGCCGCCTGGGATCACCTGCATCATCGGGGTTTCGACTTCCATAAAGCCGCGAGCAACCATGAACTGACGCATGGTGGCAAGGATCTGCGAACGGATACGGAACGTATGGCGCGAATCTTCGTTGGCGATCAGATCCAGATAACGCTGGCGATAGCGGACTTCCTGATCCTGCAGGCCGTGGAATTTATCCGGCAGCGGGCGCAGGGCTTTGGTCAGCAGACGCAGCTCGGTGCAGTGAATGGAGAGTTCGCCGGTTTGCGTTTTGAACAGCTTGCCGCGGGCGGCGATAATGTCGCCGAGATCCCATTTTTTAAACTGTTCGTTGTAGACGCCTTCCGGCAGGTCATCGCGCGCGACATACAGCTGAATGCGGCCGCCAACGTCCTGAAGGGTGACGAAAGAGGCTTTACCCATGATGCGGCGGGTCATCATACGGCCAGCAACAGAGACTTCAACGTTCAGGGAAGCGAGTTCATCGTTATCCTTCGCATCGAATTCAGCGTGCAATTGGTCAGAGGTATGATCGCGACGGAAATCGTTCGGAAAAGCGACGCCCTGCTCACGCAGCGCAGCCAATTTTTCGCGACGAGTTTTCAGTTCATTATTAAGGTCAATTGCCTCATCGGCACCTTGTGCTTGTTGTTCAGACATGTTGGTTCCTCATAACCCTGCTTTCAAACTAGCTTCGATAAATTGAACCAGGTCACCATTCAGCGCGGCCTGTCTCTGGTAACACACCAGAGAACAATCTTAACGACTCTGGATTCACTACAAGCTGATCTCACTCAGCTATGGCTTCACTAACGGTATTTTTTATCGTTGGCTTCCGCGCCTGCCAGAATATCCACCTCCTGTTCACTTGGCTGTTGAGTTAATGTCCCCGGTCGCGCTGCGCTGGCCGGGGCTGCAAATCGCGGCAAAGGCGACAATGACAATCACCGCCACGCAGCCGATAGTCCATTCGCCCATCTGCGAGAAGAAATGCTGATAGGCGGCAATCGCCGTGTCGCTGATTTGCGATTCGGTGGTTTGCTGCGCCACCACCCCGGCCAGCCAGTTGGCGACCGCGCCGGTGGCCAACATATAAATGCCGGTTAATACACCGGTGACGCCGGGCATGTTCAGACGGGTTATCTGCGCCATCGCCACCGGGTCAATAAACAGTTCGGCAAAGCCCATCATTGCCAGCCCGGCGACCATCATGCCCATCGAGGCCTGACCATCAGCCGCGCCGTGGCGGGCATTCAGCGCCAGCAGCATAAATCCACCGCCCATCAGCAGCAGGCCGAAAGCAAATTTCAGCCACACTTTTAACACCGAGCGGGTTCGCCCTTCCGGGCGGATAAGCCACGCCAGGATCACGCCGGCGGCCATCACCGCCACCGCGTTAACCGACTGGAACAGCGCGGTCGGTACTTCAATATTGAACAGCCGGCGATCAACAAAGTGGTCGATAAACAGGCTAATCGAGCTGCCGCCCTGCTGCGCCAGCACCCAGAACAGCGTTCCGGTCAACATCAGCAGAACGATTTGCCACAGCGCGCGGCGGTGCTGCGGCGATTTGATCATGATCCGCGCCACCATCTGCGCGGCGAACAGGCAGACAATCGCCAGCAGATAACCGGACCAGTTGTTTTCTAACAGCAAGGTGAAGAACACCGGCGCCAGGCACAGCATCACCACCAGCCAGCCCCAGGTCGGCAGCACGAATTTCACCGCGCGCAGCGCCTGTTTATCGACGCCGCGGGTGTCGCGGAAGTAGCGGCTGCCGCTTAAGAAAATCATCAGGCCGATGAACATGCCGATCCCCGCCAGCGCAAAGCCGATATGCCAGCCGTACCACTGCGCCGCCAGCCCGCAGGCAATGGGGGCGGCGATCGAACCGACGTTACCGGCGGCATACAGCAGCGAGAAACCGCCATCGCGACGATGGTCGTCAGCGGCGTACAGTTCGCCGAGCAGGCAGCTGATATTGGATTTGAACAGGCCATAGCCGCAGATAATGATCGCCAGCGCCAGATAGAGGCTCCAGGTGGAATCAGATTCGACGCCCAGCACCACGTGGCCGAGGGTCATCAACAACGCCCCGGCAATCACCGCCGTGCGGTTGCCGAGCAGGCGGTCGGCAAGCCAGCCGCCGAGAATGGGGGTTACGTAAACTAAAGATGCGTAGGCGCTGAACAGACTGATGGCGTGGCTATCGTCAAAGCCAAGTTGGTGGGTGAGATAAAGGATGAGTAAGGCGCGCATGCCGTAAAAGCTGAAGTACTCCCAGATCTGGATCGCTACGATGTAGTAAATCGCGCGCGGCTGTGAGGGTGTTTTCATAGGTTCTCCTTGCAGCGTGAAAAAAGGGAAGTGGCAAGCCACTTCCCTTGTGTGCGTCTATTACTTGTTGTTTTCTTCTTTCAGCACTTTAACGGTGTAACGACCATCAGCCTGACGATATGCGCCGTGGATATCGGTTTCGAAGCCCGGGTAGTGAGCGCCGATTTCGCACAGCATCTGCAGGAACTCCAGCACCGGGCGGCTTTCTTCGGTGATCATCTCACCAGGCATGACCAGCGGTACTCCCGGAGGATACGGCAGGATCATGTTGGCGTTGACGCGGCCTACCATCTCTTCGAGGTACACTTCTTCAGTCTGACCGTGCAGCTCTTTCTGGAACGCGGCATACGGGGTCATCACCATGGATGGCAGCACTTCGAATGCGCGGAACATCAGGTCCGGCAGATTGTGATGCTCAACCAGTTTATGGATGTTCTGCGCCAGGTCCTGAATACGCATGTTTTCATAGAATTCAGGATCTTCACGGTACAGAGACGGCAGCATGTTTTTCACCCGCAGGTTCAGGTCGAACGCGCGTTTGAAGTCGGTCAGCGCACGCAGCAGGCTCAGCGCTTTGGTCTTATCGATACCGATGCTGAACAGGAACAGCAGGTTGTACGGACCGGTTTTCTCAACCACGATGCCGTGTTCGTCGAGATATTTCGCCACGATGCTTGCCGGAATACCGAAATCATCCATGGTGCCGTCTTTCTTCATCCCCGGAGTCAGCAGCGTGACTTTGATCGGGTCGAGGTACATGTGCTCGTTATCGATGTTTTTGAAACCGTGCCATGCGCTATCGGAGCGCAGCGGCCAGCATTCAGCGCCATCGATATGTTCCGGCTGCCATACATCGAAGAACCAGCCTTCAGACTCGCCTTTCAGACGTTTGATCTCTTTACGGAACTTGATAGAACGTTCGATAGAACCGTCGATCAGGCGTTTACCGGCGTTACCGCGCATCATCGCCGCCGCGGTTTCGGTGGAAGCCACGATACCGTAGTGCGGAGAAGTGGTGGTGTGCATCATGTAGGCTTCGTTGAAGGTTTCTTCGTTAACGTCGCCTTTCACGTGGATCATCGAAGCCTGAGAGAATGCCGCCAGCAGTTTATGCGTGGACTGGGTTTCGTAGATCACTTTCCCTTCAACGCGACCGCCGCTCATCCCGCATTTGCCTTCATAGATCGGCGAGAAGTTGGTGTAAGGAACCCATGCGGAGTCAAAGTGGATGGATTTCACATCCAGGGTTTTCTTGATGAAGTCGGTGTTATACAGCAGACCATCATAGGTTGAGTTGGTGATAACCGCGTGTACCGGCCAGGTCGCATTCGGCGTCTCTTTCACACGCTTGGCGATAGTCGCGTGCTGGAACTCGCTCTGCGGGATCCCGCCGAGGATACCGTAGGCGTTACGGGTCGGACGGAAGTAGATCGGCGTAATGTCGCTCATCATCATCAGGTGAGTCAGCGATTTGTGGCAGTTACGGTCAATCAGCACGGTGCTGCCGGCAGGCGCGGAGTACATACCGACGATTTTGTTAGCGGTAGATGTACCGTTGGTCACCATGTAGCTGCGTTCAGCGTTAAACACACGAGCGATATACTCTTCCGCTTCTTTGTGCGGGCCGCTGTGGTCGAGCAGTGAACCCAGTTCAGAAACCGAAATGGAGATATCGGATTTCATGGTGTTGGAACCAAAGAAATCATAGAAGATGCTGCCTACCGGGCTTTTCTGGAACGCGGTACCGCCCATGTGGCCTGGGGTACAGAAGGTATATTTGCCTTCACGTACATATTTGAACAGCGCTTTGGTCAGCGGCGGCAGAATGGTGTCGATGTATTCATCAGTGTTCTGTTTGATTTTGTTCGCGATATCTTCAGCGGCGCCCAGCGCATATTCGAAGAAGCGAACCTGCATGCGCAGATCGTTCAGGCTAACGTCCAGGGTGGAGTAGGTGTTAGCGAAAGCGTACAGCGGCATGTACTCGTTCATTTTGCTGATTTCTTCGCACAGTTCGAGATTGTATTTATCCCAGTCGAAGATCACGCCGCACAGACGAGAGTTGTTTTCGATAAGTTTTAATAAGTCGTCACGGTCGTTCGGGTAGACAATACGGAAGTCCAGGCGTTCGAGAGCACGATGCAGTTCACGGATGGGTTCTTCTTTGAAGTAAACACCCATGTGATTCATGATTGCAATAACGTTCATAGTCAAATCTCCAGATGTAGAAAGCCCCTCCCGTCTCGATGTGACAGGTGATGGAAGGAGCCTCAGGAAAAAGGGTTACTGATTAGTGCGCGTTAGCGGGGCTGTTGTTATCCGTTGCGTTGTTCTGCTGGCGCTGGTGCATTTTGCGACCGTAGAACATCAGGATAATCAGGCTAACGATGAAGGTGCCGGCCAGTTCGAAGGAGCTTGCGCCCATCAGCGCGATGAAGCAGAACACGCAACCCAGTACCGAACAAATCAGGCTAACGAAGTTACGAATATTGATGCCTTCGAAACGAATCAGGTCAACACAGGAGTAGAAGTAAGGCAGCATGGTCAGCAGTACCGCGATACCGGTCAGTTCGCCGAACAGGTCAGAAGCTTTACCACCGGCGGAGTTCATCAGGGTAATCAGCACCATCAGCGCGGTCATTTTCACCGCCGCCAGCAGCAGGCCTTTTTTCGGGATACCGTTGCTATCGACTTCGCCATACACTTTCGGGAAGTTACCGTCGTTGGCGGCACGTACGCCGGCCTGGCCAACCAGCATCATCCACGAGCCCAGAGAAGTCAGGCAAGCGAAGGCGGTGAAAGCGGAAACCATCGGAGCAGCCCAGCCGCCGAGAATGGTAGAGGCGCTAATCGCGAACGGCGCGCCGGATGCGGCCATCTGAGAAGCAGGATACATACCGGCGATAACCTGAGTCGCGGCAATATAGACGATACCGGCCATCGCAGTACCCAGCATGGTTGCCAGCGGTACGGTACGTTTCGGGTTTTTCACCATCCCGGTACTCACTGCGGCGGATTCTACGCCAACGAAGGCCCACAGGCAGAGCAGGATACTTTTAATGACCGCGTGGCTATCAGTGGTGCTGGAGGTGTTCCAGTTCGCCTGATAAGTTGCCGCGTCAAACCAGTGCCAGCCGACGACCGCTGTCATCACCACCGGAATAAGCACCAGTACCAGACCAATAGTGGTCAGACGGCTTACCCAGGTCCCGCCGAGCATATTAACGAAAGTAAAGATCCACACGATGGCAATACAGGCAATACCTGCTGGCACCGGGTTATTTAAAATTGGGAAGAACGTAGAGAGATAAGAGACGGCGGTAATACCGATTGCCAGGTTACCAATCCAGTTTGCATGATAATAAAGGACGCCGGTCTGGAAACCGAAGGCCGGAGAAATTTCCCCTGCGTACGCAATTGGACCACCCTGCTGCGGGTTCTTGGTCGCCAGTCGGGCATAAACATAAGCCAAAGACATCGCGCCAATAATAGAAATCACCCAACCCCAAATGGCAATACCACCGATGCTGGCGAGGTTCGCAGGTAATAGTGCAATACCGCTCCCCATCATATTACCGGCGACTACGCCGGTACAGGCAAATAGCCCGATCTTTTTGGCAGAACTCATGGTTGTTTTTCTCCTAAGTTTATTTGGGAGGTACAGATCATGATAGAGAACCATTTATTGACCCGACCAACTGCCAACAAGATTACTGATTCGTACGAGATAAATCCTAAAGATAAAGTGAAATAACTACAAACATCAGACAAATGATATTTTGACCTTTTTCGATTAACATATAAACATGACATGTTGATATCAAAAAAAGATAAACATCGTCTACTTACAAAGAGTTAGAGAGACATTTCGGTGTTGAAATTGTGTTACCAGGCAGGAAAATAACGCTTATTTCAGGTAACAATCAGAGTGCTCATGAGATACATAAATTTAACCTCATCATACTCAAAACCATGAGCATGATGAGGGTTTACTTATTCTGAAGCGAGGAAATTGTCGAGATACGGTACTACGCGGGTGACGGAGGTCTGGAATACTCCGTTTTCAATCCAGTACAAGGTGTTTTCGCCAGGGCGTAAATTAAACGCCGTCAGGTAGGCATCGGCAGCTTCGCGGTTCTGTCCTTTCATCTCATAAACTTTTCCGAGCAGCACGTAATTCATCCACGACATTTCTAAATCAATGCCCGTGTTGATCGCGCTGTACGCTTCATCTATTTTCCCTTTGCCTAACATATCTACCGTTTTTATCTGGTAGAAAATCGCCATATCTTTAATGCCGGGCATTTTACCTACTTTTTCAACCTCGGCATACAGCGTCGCTAATTGTTTTTCATCCAACGGCTGCTGCGAATGACGTAATACATCCACCAGCGCTTTTTCGGCGTAAGCATAAATAAAGTCCGGCGATTGTTTAATGACGTCATCAAGTATATCGCTGGCTTTACCTAATGAATCGACATCACCTTTCATTAACAGCTGATGGGCCTGATAAAGACGGGTTAATGAAGGGCTTTGCGCGGGTTGATACTGTTTCAGCATCGCTTTCATGCGATCCGGCCACGGCTGCATTAGCGCGGTTGACAGACTATCCAGCAGGTCATTCTGAATGGTGAGCTGGTTATCCATGGTAATAAAGTAGCGTTTATCGAGCATCGTCGAGCCGTCGGCGTTATCGACCAGTTGCACCGACATAAAGCACTGCTGGGCGCGATAGTGGCGCTGATTAACGAATTCGATGGTCAACGTTTTACCCGAACTGCTGGGCTCGTTGATGTTGTAGTTCGTTTTATCGTGGACCATAAAGGTCGAGAAAGTGTTGAGCGAGGTGGTTACCAGGCTGCCCAACCCTACCGCATAGGCATGCTGCGATGCCCAGTTGTTGCATGAACTGCCGTTTACCAGGTGTATGTCGATATCGCGCGGGTTGAGCAGCAGGCGAGTTTTGGTTTCCGGCGGCCGCGATTCTATCGACGACAAAGCAACTAACGCGACGCAACTGCCCAACGCCAGCAGGAATAGCGTCCATACCCAAAAGGTGGTGATCCGTTTACGTTTTTCCGGCACTGCCGCCGCCGCTGGCGCAGCAGATGAAGGAGAAATAGTCGGTGGCGACGTTTCAGGAACGGTGACAGGGGCCACTGGCGGGACAACCGGCGCCAACTCTTCGCCCTCTTCCGTACACCAAATTACCGGGACCGTCAGCTTGTAGCCGCGTTTGGGCACCGTCGCAATATATTCCATGCTGCCGTCATCACCGTCTTTCAGTGATTTACGCAACTCGGAAATACTTTGGGTGACGACATGGCTGGTCACCACGTTGCGCGTCCAGACGTGATCGATAAGCTCGTCCCGGCTAAGTACCTCGCCAGGATGTTGAGCAAAGTAGACCAGAAGATCGATTAAACGCGGTTCGAGAGTAAGCTGACGTCCGTTCCGGCTAATTTGGTTTACAGAAGGAGTAACGAGCCATTCCCCAACGCGAACAACAGGTTGTTGCATAAAAAAACCCCAGGACGAAAAGGGAAAGGCGCGATAATACCACATTTCGCCTACCTAATTATGCGGGTGGTCAATACCCCACACGTTTGGCATAAGCTACTCCCTTTATATACAAATCAGTTAACAGTCTATGAACATCGTTGTCATTTAATCCAAAATAGCCAGGGTCTATGCTGCGTCCATCAAGTCGTTAAGGAGACGCATTATGTTATTCGACCACTATTCCTTGCAGGCCCTATCGTTAAACAACCGTATCGTGATGCCGCCGATGACGCGTTCCCGCGCCGGAGCCGGTGATGTCGCTACCGATCAGATGGCGGAGTATTACGCCCAACGCGCCAGCGCCGGTTTAATTATCAGCGAAGGCACGCAGATTAGCCAACAGGGACAGGGTTATGCCTGGACGCCGGGCATCTATAATAAAGCGCAGATCGCCGGCTGGAAAAAAGTCACCTCTGCGGTACACCAGGCGGGAGGCAAAATTTTTGCCCAGCTCTGGCACGTAGGGCGTGTCTCCCATACCGTACTGCAGCCGGGCAATGCCGCGCCGGTTTCCTCGTCTGCTATTCAGGCTGAAGGGGTGAAGGTCTTTGTCGATGTCGAAGGCCGCGGCCCGGAAAACGGCGTCGGTGAAATGGTGCAGCACTCGATGCCGCGCGCTCTGACTCGCGAAGAGATCCCGGCTATCATCGAACAATATGCGCAGGCCGCGCGTAACGCTATGGCCGCCGGTTTTGATGGCGTAGAACTACACGGTGCGAATGGCTATCTGATTAATCAGTTTATTGATTCTCGAGAAAACCAGCGCACCGATGAGTACGGTGGTTCGTTAACCAATCGCCTGCGTTTCCTCAAAGAAGTCGCGCAGGCCGTTGCCGATGCGATTGGGAAAGAGAAACTGGGTATCCGCCTGGCGCCGCTGACCACCTTGATGGGGTCGAAAGACGATACGCCGGAAGCCACCTATCTGGCGGCGGCCAGCGTCCTCAATGATATCGGCATCGCCTATATCCATATCGCCGAAGCCGACTGGGACGACGCGCCGGTGATGCCCGCCGCCTTTAAAGAAGCGCTGCGCCAGGTGTTCCGCGGCACGATGATTTATTCAGGGAAATACACCGTAGAACGTGCCGAAGAGGCGCTGGCCAAGGGCTGGGCCGACCTGATTGGTTTTGGCCGTCCGTTTATCGCCAACCCGGATCTGCCCTATCGCCTGCAACACAACCTGCCGCTGAACCAGCCAATCAGAGAGCAGTTTTTCGGCGGTGGTAAAGAGGGCTACCTCGACTACCCTACCGTCGATGCGAAGTAAACGGAGCAAATCGCTTCATAGCACTTAAATAAAAAACCCGGCAGCGCTGTGGCATGCCGGGTTAAAAATAAGACTTTCGACGTTTATGTATAATTAATCAATGTGATTAATTATTTATACACTTCCGCCGTTGCTTCAAAGTTCGGCCCATGTTCGCGCGCCGCGGTAATAATATAATATTTACCGCCCTTCTCATCTGCCAGCTTAGAAAGCTGATCGTGAAGATCAGAAGGTGAAGAGAATTGCCCGCCAGACGGTCCCACAGAAATACTGCCCACGTGAGTCAGTTTGAAATGCGAAGCTTCTTCTTTAGTAATTAATTGCGCTGCCGAGGCGCCAAAGGCAACTGCTGAAAGAGCTAAAGCGACTAATACCTTTTTCATCCTACATTCTCCTTGGATTAAGCCTTAATTGAGGCTCTTTCAGTATAGACACAAGATTAATAAGCGCGCTATTTATCAGATTATTTTTTTACCATCTGCCACGCTTAGTAACGCGACGGTACCCCTTCCGGACGAGTCTTAAAACGACGGTGCAGCCACATGTACTGTTCCGGCGCCATCAGGATACATTGCTCAATAATTTTGTTCATCCATCTGGCGGTAGTTTCCGGGGAATCCAGCGGCGGCGTCGCCTCTGGCTGCAGCGCAATCAGCTCATACCCGGCGCCGTTGGGCTTTCTTCGCGGGACAAAGGGAACGATGGTGGCTTTTGACATTCTCGCCAGCATCCAGGTACCGGTGGTGGTCGCAGCATTATCCACATTGAAAAAGGGAACAAATACGCTACTGGCGCGACCATAATCATGATCCGGAGCGTACCAGAGGATCTCGCCCTCTTTCAGTGACTTAACCATGCCTTTCAAGTTTTTACGATCCAGCATCGTCTTATTAGAACGCAGTCGTCCCCAGGTTTGCAGCCAGTCGATCAGCGGATTATCGTTTGGCCGGTAAACGCCAATCCCCGGCGTGAACATGCCAAACATCCGCGCGCCGAGTTCCAGGGTCAGAAAGTGAATGCCAATCAGCAAAATACCCTGCTTCTGTTCCTGCAGTTCAACGACTTCGTTGACGCCGCTGGTCTCGGTCCAGCGCTCAACGCGATGGGTCGGCCAGAACCATGCCATGCCGGTTTCCATCAACCCCATGCCCAGAGATTCAAAATTCTTAATCAACATTTCATGACGCTGCGCCGGGCTGAGGTGAGGAAAGCAGAGCTCAAGATTGCGCTGCGCAATACGTACCCTTCCGCGCAAAAAATGCATAGATAAACGCCCCAGACCATGGCCCAGACGATAGATCAGCGGATAAGGAAGTTGTACCACCAGCCACAATAAGCCAATGCCCAGCCATGCCGGCCAGTAACGCGGGTGTAATAATGAAAGAGAGAATTTGGGTAAATGCGACATCTGACTATTGCTCTTCAGGATCCTTGATTTTTATGCCAGTGGGAGGCCTCATTCCGAATTTGCGGATAAGGTACCCGATCCACAACATTTAGTTTTTTCCTATTCGTGCGGTAATACGCATACAAGTGTAGACTATAACCTGTACGCTGCCCTGGTATTAAACGAACTGTGTAACAAATTTATTATTAATTTTTGGTATAGCGGTACTCAAGCTTGCGTTATTTATCTTCAACAATAAATAAATAGCCTTCGAAGAAACCTCCCCGAAGGCTGAATATTGTTATGAACGAATGAAAGCCAGCAGATCGGCGTTAATCACATCCGCATGTGACGTGTGCATACCATGCGGTAAGCCCGGATAAATTTTCAGCTCGCTATTCGCTAAGAGTTTATCCTGCAAAATGGCGGCATTCTTATAAGGAACAACCTGGTCGTCGTCGCCCTGCATCACCAGCACCGGCACCGTAATCGCTTTCAGATCGTCGGTCTGATCGGTTTCAGAGAAGGCTTTAATCCCTTCATAATGGGCTTTCGCGCTACCGGTCATCCCCTGACGCCACCAGTTTTGAATGGTACCTTGCGAAACCTCTGCGCCATCTCGGTTAAAACCGTAGAACGGGCCACTGGCAACATCGAGATAGAACTGTGAGCGATTAGCCGCAAGCGCCTTGCGGAAACCGTCAAATACTTCGATGGGCGTACCGCCGGGGTTATTGTCGGTTTTCACCATTAACGGCGGTACGGAACTAATTAATACTGCTTTGGCTACCCGACCCTGCGGTTGACCATATTTAGCCACATAGCGCGCGACCTGACCGCCGCCGGTTGAATGACCAACGTGAACAGCGTTATGCAAATCCAGACTTTCGACCACAGCAGAAGCATCGGCCGCATAGTGATCCATATCATGGCCTTCGCTTACCTGGTCGGAACGCCCATGGCCGCGGCGGTCGATAGCGATGACGCGAAACCCTTGCGCGAGGAAAAACAGCATCTGGTTATCCCAGTCATCAGCGCTTAACGGCCAGCCATGGTGGAACACAATAGGCTGAGCCTCTTTCGGACCCCAGTCTTTAAAATAAATATTAACGCCATCTTTAGTTGTTACGAATGCCATATCACGAACTCCTCTATTGAAAATATGACAACTTCTCATTAACATTCAATTGGTTACATTCAGCGCTGATATGATGTTTTCCCTTTGTTTGCGAAAAACCTCAATGGCAACGGTGCCACAAAGTGTAGAAGATGATGGCTCATTTAGCTCATCCCTCAGCAATTTAATATCATCGCAGAAACTAAAATACGCTTTGTACCGTTTAGCGTTAGTGCATATTACCTATTGATAAAATACAACTTTTCGATACCTTTGGTTTTATAGATAAATATCAAACAGTTATGACCAGAAGGAATAATTAAAATATTTATTCCTTATACTCAGGCTTTACTATAAATTCCTCTCAAATACATTTCTTCAGATTATTTCCTGAGAAAAAAGAATAAACCAAATGCCCCGCACGCTCATTTTTAAACCACTGCGTTTACGCCTTACTTACCTTATCCACGCAGAATGTTTGCTGTTAATTGTGAGCCAGGCAACGTCCTGAGCGATGCCCTTCCTCCAATACTGTACAAACCGCAGAAAACCGCCATACTCAGGCACAAAACCTGTGATTTTCAAGGGGTAAAATTTGCCTGTAGCAATCCCGGATAGCAAAACGAATAAGAAAGGAATGACTGCGATGCACTACAAATTGGTTAAACAACTCAAAGATGATAATACATTAAGAAAAAGCTTTATTGATTTAGCCATCAAAACGTTCGATCTATCCTTTGACGCCTGGTATCAGCAGGGATACTGGAGCGAATCCTATATCCCTTACGCTTTCGTTGATAAGAATAAAGTTATCGCCAACGCCTCCGCGAATATTATTGATCTGGTCTGGCAAGGCCAACCCCGACGCTATATTCAAATAGGTACGGTAATGACCAATATTGATTACCGTAATAAAGGGCTTGCCGGACAGTTGATACAACATATCCTTGATGACTGGCGTGACAAAGCGGATGCTTTTTTCCTGTTCGCCAACTCTACTACCGTCGACTTCTATCCCAAATTTGGCTTTACGCGGACCGACGAATATCAATATGTGGCACCCGTTTCGCCTACTCCCGGCGACTTCCGTAAACTGGATATGGATAGTGCGCAGGATATCGCCCTGCTTAAGCACTACTACCAGAAATCCAACCCCTTTTCACAGCTACGAGTGGAAAATAACTTCGGCCTGCTGATGTTTTACTGTTCGGCGTTTATGAAGCATTTTGTCTACTACTCGGAGAAAAATCAGGCCGTCGCCATTGCGATGCAAAGCGCCCATGAGCTTATCTGCTTTGATATTTTTTGCGATGCCGGACAATCCATGGCGACCATTATCAATGAACTCGCCCAGCCGCAATCGCAACAGGCAGTGCTAGGTTTTACGCCGAAGGAAGCGCGCCTGGGCGAGTACGAAAAAATAGACGGCGACGATATGTTGTTTATCTATTCGACTAAAAAGAACATCTTCCACGACAACAAATTGATGTTCCCGCTGCTGGCGCACGCCTGATGCCGGGCCGCAGGTCATCTATTTAACCTGCGGCTGGTCGGTGTTGTTTCTTCCTGGAAAACCAAATAAACAGTACAATTGATTGTTGTTTTTTTGTTAAATCCAGGAGAAGCGCCACTTGCCCCTTTTTGATCTGCAGGATCTCTACGCCTTTTTAGCCCTCAGCGAGCACGGCAGCTTTCGCTACGCCGCCGAGGCGATTTGCATTTCGCAATCGGCGTTAAGCAGGCGAATTGAGAAGCTGGAAACCGCTTTAGGGGTGAGATTGTTTGAAAGAACCACTCGCCGGGTGACCCTCACGCAAACCGGCAGAGCTTTCGCCCCAAAGGCGCAGCATCTGCTTTCCGAATTCGAAGATGCCCTGGACGGTATTAGCGACCGCGCCGCCTTCGGCAACGGGCTGGTGACAGTTGCCTGTGTCCCCTCAGCCGCTAACTATTTTATGCCGCAGGTTATCAGCCAATTCCGTCTGCGTTTTCCCAAAGCGCGGATCAAGGTCATTGATACCAGCGCCGGAAATGTTTATAGCGCCGTGCAGAATCACCAGGCGGATTTCGGCCTGAGTTTTCTCTCCGAAATCGCGTCCGAGGTGGTATTTACGCCGCTGGTCCATGAACGCTACCTGGCGGTTTGCCGACGAGACGATCCGCTGGCGCAGCGTAACAGCCTCAGCTGGCAAGAATTTTTTAACCACGATTACATCTGGCTTGATAAGATCTCCGGCAATCGCCACCTGCTGGACGACGCCCTGAGCGACGTAGGGCCACGACGCACTGCAGTTTGTGAAACCCGCCACGTGACGACCATGCTGGGTATGGTTGATGCCGGCCTCGGTATTGCGGCCATCCCGGCGATGGCGCTGCCGGCCTATGCACACCACGCGTTAGCCAGTATTCCACTAGTGGAACCAGAGGTGAAAAGGCAGGTGGGGCTGATAAAAAAAGCGGGCAGAGCATTACCTCCTCTGGCCGCCGAACTCGAAAAAGCTATTACCGATTTTTACCATCCCACCGCATAATTAGCCCTCTTCCGGTAATTCGCAGGCGTTGGAGGGTAAAGGATCCATGCCTGTGCGACGGATTTCCGCCTGCGCCGGGACTGAAGCCAGATAGCACAGCAACTGCTTCGCCTGCGACTGCGCGGATGAATCGGCAACTACGGCGCCCGCGAATCGGGTAACGTATTGCACTTCATCCGGCAGACGGCCAACGAACGTCACGCCGCTGACCGGCAACAGTTCGCTAACCTGCTGAAACCCTATCGCGTAGTCCCCTTTTGCCACCAGCGAAGCAACGGGGATTTTTTCGATCATTTTTGCTTTGGGGCTCGCCTGCGCGGCAATATCCAGTTTGCTGAACAGCTCCTTTTCAACATAGCGCCCACTGGCGCTATCCGAATAGGCGATGGATTTCGCCTGCAGCAATGTTTGTTTCAACGCGGCGACGCTGCTGATATCCGGTACCGGGGCCCCTTTTGGCACGACGGCGCCAATACGTGAATCCGCCAGTTCAATACGCGACCCCGGCATCACTTTGCCCTGCTTTTGCAAATCATCCAGGGCGTATCCCACCATAATCACCACATCCGCCTTTTGCCCTGCCGCCAGGCGGTTCGGTATCGCCTCCGCGGATTTCCCCATCGAGGGACCATGAATGATATGTAAGGTATTGCCGCTTTTTTGCTGATAGTCGGGCGCCAGTTTATCCAACGCCGCGGAGAAGCCGCCGGAAATCATCACCGTGATCTCCTGCGCGACGGCAACATGCGCATAGCCGCAGGTGAATACCACTAACGAGAAAACCCATGATTTACGTTGCATATTCACCTCTTAACCTAAAGAATTTTGCGTTTTCAATGCCTGTCGGGAAACGCGTTGATAGAGATACAGCGTCGCCAGTAGCGCGCAGATTGCCGCAAAACTCATCCAGTAGCCGGGCGCCGCCTTATCCCCGGTGATTTTAATTAACGCAGTGGACATCGCCGGCGTAAAACCGCCAAACAGAGCGGTAGCCAGGCTGTAAGCCAGGGAAAAACCAGCGACCCTGACCGACCTGGGCATAATTTCCGTCAGCGCGGGGATCATCGCGCCGTTGTAGATGCCATAAATAAAGGAGAGCCACAGCAGCACGGACAACATCATGGCGAAGTCCGGCATGCGGGCCAGCAGCGATAACGCAGGCCAACTGGTGAAAATAGCCAGCAGCGTCATGCTGACCAGCACGGGTTTACGACCAAACTTATCGGAAAGCATGCCGCCGATAGGCAGCCAGATGAAATTGGAGATAGCCACCAATAGCGTGACCAGCAGGCTATCCGAGGCGCTTAATAACAGCACGTTTTTGCCAAAGGTTGGCGCGTAGACCGTGATCAAATAGAACGCGGTAGTGGTCATGGCCACCATTAGCATCCCCGCAATCACCACCCGCCAGTTTGCCAGCAGAATAGTCAGCGATTGTCCTAAGGTCGGATGTTCCTTACGCTCCGTATACTCCGCGGTTTCATTCAGATTGCGGCGTAAAAAGAAGATAAAAGGCACGATCAGGCAGCCAATCGCGAACGGAATTCGCCATCCCCACTGATGCAGACTCGACTCACTGAGCAGCATATTGAGCAGATAGCCCAATGAAGCGGCCACCATAATCGAGACCTGCTGACTGGCAGATTGCCAACTGGTATAGAACCCTTTACGTCCAGGTGTCGCCATTTCTGCGAGGTAAACCGAGACGCCGCCCAGCTCCGCACCAGCAGAAAAGCCCTGCAGCAGTCGGCCGCACAGCACCAGCGCCGGCGCCCACAAACCGATAGTCTGATAACCTGGCACCAGCACGATCAGGATGGTCCCCATCGCCATAATCGACAACGTGCCGATTAAACCTTTACGTCTGCCGACCTTGTCAATCCAGGCGCCTAACACCACGGCGCCAACGGGCCGCATCAAGAACCCGGCGCCGAAAACGGCGAAGGTCATCATTAAGGAAGCGAATTCATTTTCGGAAGGAAAAAAAGTATGGGCAATATAGGTGGCGTAAAAACCAAATAAAAAGAAGTCAAACTGCTCAAGAAAATTCCCTGAGGTCACCTGCAGGATCACTTTGGCCCTGGCGCGAAACACTGAAGTAGCGGCAGTTGCGGACATCACACTCTCCCTGATTAACTGAATAGTTAACTCTCATTAACATTTAGGTAACCGTAAGAGTGCGGTAAGTTGTAGCCAGGAATAAGCGCATTTTGCGCATCTATTGATGCGTCTGACACATTAATAAAGCCTGCGAGTGAAGCGACGTCAACAATGACGGGGCGATGGGTTCCCCCTTCCGCCCCGCCTCTAAACACTGATAGTGTGAACTCCGCTGCATTTCCATCCCCGGCAATCCGGGCTTGAGCGGGCGTTTAACGTATATCGCGCACGGCAACGTGATCCATGTCGTCAAAGACCTGGTTCTCGCCAACCATCCCCCAGATGAAGGTATAAGCGCGGGTACCCACCCCTGAGTGAATCGACCAGCTTGGCGAAATCACCGCCTGCTCGTTATGCATCACAATATGACGGGTCTCCTGCGGCTGCCCCATCATGTGGAACACGCAGGCGTCCTCATCCATGTTGAAATAGAAATAGACCTCCATCCGCCGCTCATGGGTATGGCAAGGCATGGTGTTCCACAGGTTACCCGGCGCCAGTTCGGTCAGGCCCATGCTGAGCTGACAGGTTTCCAGTACATCCGGCACGAAATATTTATTGATGGTGCGACGGTTGCTGGTCAGGTTGTCACCCAGCGTCACCGGCGCTACATCGGCAGGGGTGACTTTCTTCGTCGGATAAGTGGTATGCGCCGGGGCGCAGTTGTAGTAAAACTTCGCCGGTTTTGCGTGGTCGACGCTGGTAAACACCACCTCTTTCGCCCCTTTACCGACGTACAGCGCTTCACGGTGGCCGATTTCATAACATTGGCCATCAACGGTAATACAACCCGGGCCGCCGATATTAATCACCCCTAACTCACGGCGTTCGAGGAAATAGCTTACCCCAAGCTGTTTACCGACTTCGCCACCCACCGACACCCCGCGCTGCACCGGCATAACGCCGCCAACAATAATGCGGTCAATATGGCTGTACACCATGGTGTATTCATCAGCCACAAACACTCGTTCAACTAAAAACTCATTACGCAGCCCCTGGGTATCCAGAGTTTTCGCATGCGCGCTGTGGATACTTTGTCTTACGTCCACGTTAGCCTCCAGGCAGATTCTTGAATGACAAAGCCCTCCTGCGGAGGGCAGAGATTAATGACAAACCTCATGCAAACATTGAGCTTGCAAATTGCACCAGACAAATAACAAGGAAAATCAATTTATTGATTTTCGGCTGATGACCACAAAGAAGGAAAAACCACGCTTTTTCCTTCTTTGTCAGCAGTCTGAGCCCTCCTGCGGAGGGCGAAAATAGATTAGTGATTTGCCGATGACACCACGCTGGCGCCAGGCGCTTTCACCACCTGCGCGTTGCCAAAACGTCTGGCGTACAGGGCGGTAATAATCGGTACTAAAATCGCGGTGACGATGACGCTTGCCGCGACCAGCGCCGTCGCCGAAGCGGCCACCGGTTCAAAGGCCGGATTAATCTGCGCGATGATCACCGGGTTCGCGACCGCCGCGCCCGCTGCGGAAGAGGCCGCGACGCCAGCTGTCCCATTACCGCCGCCGATAACCCGGTCAGCAATAATCAACGGGATGCCGGTAATGATGATGACCGCCACGCCAAGCACAATCCCCAGCAGTCCGGTATCCAGAATCACGCTCAGGTTGATGGTGTTGCCCAGCGCAAAGCCAAAGAACGGAATCAGCACCGGGGTGGCTTTGCTAAAGAAGGCGCGGAAGTCGTGGTCGAGGTTACCTAAGGCAAAGCCCACCAGGAATGGCAGCACCGCGCCGATAAAATGGTGAGGCTCGAAGGAAGCCAGACCGGCGGAGCCAAGGATAACCATCGTCATCAGCGGCCCGGACTCCAGCGACATCAATACAAACGCGCCGGACTCTTCTTTACTGCCGTACTGATTCATCAGGCTGGCGTACAGACCGCCGTTGGTCATATCCATTGCCGAGACAATAGCCAACACCGACAGTCCGGCAAAGAAACCGGTCTGGACGCCGTTTTCCGGAATGACCATCGCGGCGATAAAAGCGACGATCCAGGCGACGGCAATTTTGGTGATCACTAACGTGCCGGATTTACGTAATACGGTACCGGTGGCGCGCAAATCGATCGATGCGCCGATACAGAAAAACCACACCGCCAGGATCGGTACCGTGCCGCCAATCATACCTTTGGTGAATGAACCAAAGTAATTACCGGTATCCGGCGCCAGGGTATTAAGCACCGCGCCCAGCAGCAATGGAACCAGCATCATGCCGCCAGGGATACGTTCAATGGTTGCTTTGATCTTCATTTTTTATCCTCATCTCCACCCCACCTGAACGGCAAGGATGTGACTTATTCTTTCAATAGCGTTTGAAAAAATTCTTACTGTTCATTGCATTACGAACAGATGAGAAAAGTCAGGAGTCTCAGGGTTGTGCGCACCACACTGATACCATGCCGTTATCATTGATCATGTGAAATAATGATTCAAAGAAAACAAAACAGCGTTTTAGTTACCGTCATCACATATCAAAAAGAAATCGAACGACAGATGGTTTATTGAAAACAAAAGGGAGGTGTAGCCACGATGTTGCGGCAATCAGGGGTAGGATGAAATGTTAGACAGATGTTTTAGTGGATTCGGTGACACGTGCCGGACAAAGCAAGACACGGCGGTCTTCGCTTTGCCCGGCCTGCAGATGGGCGAGGATCAACTACCGCGGTAGGTAGAGTAGCCGTACTGGCTCAACAACAGCGGGATATGTAACTTTTGGTTCTGTTCCGTTACGCTGAAAATAACCGGAATGACGGGAAAGAAGGTGCTCATATTATGACTTTTAAAGTAGTCACCAGTTTTGAAGGTTACTTTATATACCCCGGGCTCCATATTATCGGCCTGCGGATAAAGCGACTTGATACGGCCATCGGCATCCGTTTTACCGCTGGCGATATGCTGCCAGCCGCTGCCCTGCTGTTTATCGAGCTCAATCTGTACCCCTTGAGAAGGCAGACCGGTCTGCTGATTGAGAATATGTACGCTTAATGTCCCTTCCGGGGCCGCAAGCGCGCTGAAGCTCAACAATGAAATAACGGAAGCGATAATTAACTTCATGAGCGATGACCTTAATAAGCAAGTGAATGTGTCATCACTATAGTCAGCGCGATGGGAAATAAAATTAAACTTTTCGTTATTAATTAACGGGTAATAGCAGCGCGGATCTACGCCAAAGTCTTGTATGGGATGGAGGAATCGAACGTAAGAGAAGCGATAATGGCACGCCCTACAGGATTCGAACCTGTGACCTACGGCTTAGAAGAAAGTAGAGCGTTAATTAAGGCACTGTAAAGACTATATTTTTCCGCGTTCGCATTCGGTTTTGTGTCGTTTCGTGTCTCTGGATGACTTCCATGTCTTTCCTGTGTCACTAGGTCACGCCACAATTACGACACACCTAAATCACATAACTGGGCAACCATCATCATCCTGAGTCGCCCGATTGATAATAAACGTCACAACCCCCTTAACCTCGACATCGTTAAGCGCTTCCCCTTCGATCGCTTCCCCATCTCTGGTAATTAGTGTCCTGCCCATCACCTTTGCAAAATCAGTTATTCCGGAATAAGCGATCATTACCGTGCTGTTCTGCTTAGGCTTGAGCGATACATCAATCACAGCATAGCCGGTCGCGGTTTCTACAGTTCTGGTGTTTGGCCCAGTACCGCATATCATGTCAACTGTAAGGGCTCGTTGTGCATAGTCGTTGGCCGGAGAGGGAAATCCCATCAGAGAACCCTCCCCATGTTGCGCAGAATCCACAGGCGGTTGTTGCTATGGTCTGGCGTCTTGTCTGCAAAACACGATTGATTCCTCTCAATCCACCGATTGGCTTCACCATCTGTGAAGTGAATGCCTTTCTCTCGCAATTCTCTGATGAAGTCACTGGTACGAAGGCATACATATCCCTTCGGGTTCTGCGATAGTGAATTTCTGAATGCGTTCTGTATGTCTGAATGTCTGAGCATGATCTGCCATCCGATAAATACTGTTTGCATATACAGTAGTTTTACAAATAGCAAAGATCAAGATCAGCTTTTACGTAATGGATTATCCATACTGATTACTATACGTTTTCTTATTGTCTCATACCCGGCGCCGTGTAAATGTTCGGTAATCATAAGTTGCATGTGAGGATGTCCATGAAAAGTTACAGCAGGAGAGATGCCATAAATATGGCATTCAAACTAGGTATAGGCGCTGCTCTTATGGCGTCCCTACCAAAAATTGCATTTGCATCAGGAGCATCTCGATTCAACGTTTTAGACGAAGGTGCCAAAGGGGATGGAGTTACTGATGACTCTTTTGCGTTCCAGAAGGCATTTATCAAAGCAAATGAATCTGGTGGCGGAACGGTTTACTTTCCACCGCCAAAAAAAGAATATTTGCTGAAGTTCCCAGTATTTATATTTAACAATACTGAGGCATACGGAGACGGTAAGGATACGCGGATTGTTTTTGAAAATCCGGTATTTAGTAAAGGGCGTGGTGGTTTCGTCATCGGATCAAGCCTAGAGGCAAACAGAGACCTGGCGTTAACTCGGTTTAGTAACAAATCGCTATCGACTACGATCAATAACAACTTCAAGAATCCTGTTCAACGGCACTACATACGTGATACGCCGGAGTTGGCCCAGGCGAAAGGGAGTAGCTTGCATGATATCTATCTGGAAGCGAGATTCACGGCAGGATCAGAAAGCAACTGGGGAGGATACGGCATTAATTTCGTAAACGCCATTGACTGTCATGCTAGCAACATATGGGGGAAAGGGTGGACGCAGCTTATTGGAATGGGGTCTGACACTCCACCAGAAACACCATCAAACCATAATTGCAGCGCGAAAAACTTGTATGTTATTGAGCCAGACCTGGTAAGAACATATTACTCAATAGGGTTTATGGCTAACTCTAGCAATTGCACGATTCAAAATGCGAAACAACTAAAACCAATGTCAGATGGAAGTAAAAACGGCAGTGGAGTAGCGTTGAACTTTTGTGAGGACTGCATCGTTTCAGACATAGATATTCCTGATCTTGGAAGAACTCAAACATCTGAGGGTGTGCTTATAAACAATTCGTCTGGTTGTTTGATTCAGAACATAAATATAGGCAATGCAAAAAAAGCCGTGTCAACTTTCTTTAAATTTAAAGACACTCAAAAGGAATTTAAACCTAACATGATTAAGGATGTATTGGGTTCAAATTGCGACATCGTATTGTCTGTATATTCCAAATTTAACATCATAAGAAACATCAAGGGTGTGAATTCTGGAAGAGTTATAGCCTTGATGAATACTAACGCAGCGCGAAATGTTATAAGTGCCCCTGAGGCGGATATCTCCACCCCAGGTAAATCACCGATTACTACATTAATGAAGCTTAATAAAATAGAGTAATCATTCTATAGCGCGATGGCGACCATCATCTTCATCGCGCTGACTGTTAACTGCAACAAAGAAGATTAGTGCAGGAATACTAATCCAGAACGTGGATATATCAACAAACATCCCTGATGCTATAAACGCAAGGAGAAGCGGGAGGCTTTCTGAATTGTTCTTGTAAACGCAGTAGCACAGAGACACAAGCATCCCCACGTACAAAGCTAAACCAATAACGCCTGTTTCCAGCAATGATGATATGAACACGTTATCAGGCACGATGCCGTACTTATCAGTAGCCATGCGATAACCAACGCCAAATATTGGATTTTCCCCAAGAATATCAGGAACAGAGGCCCAGGTAGCAAGTCGGCCAGACGTGATATCAATCTGTCCAGAGCCGGTGATCCTGTCCATTAAGGCAATGATATAATCATTACTGATACCGTAAATGATAACACCAGCACCGATAGCTGCGAAAAACAGCATCTTGAATACGCTAAGGCTTCTTGTTCTTATTAAATCAAAGAAAACATATACCGCCAGCGCAAAAACCAGAGTTCGCGTAAGTGAAATATAGATGTTAAACACAAGGCCAAGCAGTATCAAAATGTAAAGTATTTTGCTTTTGCTGGTATGGCGAAGACCAATAAGCGATGCTACGCCAAGAATCAATGCAAGACTACCATACGCACTTGAATCATTAGCGACGCCACCTGCCCTGTAAATGTAACCCATTCCAGGGTAGCTAAACCTTTGCTTCGCAACAAGGATGTCCATTTGCATGAACCAACCCCACGCCGCCTCTATGGTAACGACAAAGAAAAGGAAAATGAAAAAACGATAGACAGTTTTCCTTTGCTCTTCAGTAAGCTTATTAATAAATGCGAAAACTAAAAGCGCTGGAAAGTACATTTCAAGAAGTCTGACATATCGTAGAAATGATGACTCATGATCTGCCAGTTTATCGTATGTTAGATAGCTATACGCTATACCTGCTACGATCCATGATGCCCACAAAAAGAACATAAATAAAACAGATAATTTCTTTTTATCTATTGTTTTTCTTGTCATTGCAAAAACAGAAAATGAAATGATAATAAATGGAATCGCTGGCTCTAGCCCAGATATACTACCACGACCAAAAGGAACTAGCGTTATTATTGCAAGTGCAAATAGATATAGCCTAATGGCAATATCATCATATTTAAATTTACTTCTCAATGTGTGTAGCCCTCGTAAGCGCCACAAAAATTAAAACATATTATTCTATGTGGCAAATTATCAAGGGAAAGACAAATCACATTCAATGGAAAAGTAACGCGATCTGCCTCACCCAAATTTATACTTAGTCGGCAACTATATCACATAAGAATAATCCGTCAATTTTCTGACATTGCGCTATCATCCTTGGCCCCCTCGTAAAAAGGTAGTGATTTTAGATAGGCATAAGCCTGTTCGCTTGGCGATAAACTGTTTTGAATATAAGCACATCCGTGCGTTTCACCGTCTAGAGGAAGTGAGGATTTATCTGCTTTCATCGAAACAAAAAAATCCAACTGGTTGCCTTGTATGGTGATATGCTCGACAGTGAAAACTGCATTCTCAACAGTCAACCCCTTAAATGTAGTGGTCTTTATAAGCGACATTTTAAGCTCCTATGTAAGTTGCACCAGCAACAGGATATTCAATGGATATGCGTATATCAGTCGTGTCTCTTACAACAGAACCATCCATAGGTTGCCCACCTAAAAACAGATTCAATGCCGTTCCTGACGTGACACTGCAAGTAACAGGCAAGGTTCTATTCGGTATGTTTAATGTAGAGGTTACAGTTTTAGAGTTATCCTCATCCAATACGCCATGGATTTCGTACGTCTGGTTACCAAGAAGAACCTGGCAATGAACGCCAGCCCCACTGCGCTGGCCAGGAGCAATTGCTATTGGGAGGCTTATAGATAGGTTTCCGGCAGGCTGTGTAGTAATGGATCCAATCGTCATCCATAGAGACAATTTGCAACTGTAATTGCTGATCTCATAGTTACCACCCCTTGTTGAATAGGTAATGACCCCAGCGGTGGCTGATCCTGTTAATGACGGATTAAAAGTACCGGCTCTTGCCCCTATCATCGGCTTATTTGTTGAATCGTATGTTACTTCATCAACAGAACCAGTAGACTGATTTCTATTATCATAAGCGTGTGATCTTGCACATGTTCCTGAGAAATGAATTGCTCTTCCTGCAACTGAACAAGTCACTTTATTATTTTCTGCGTGAAGTCCAAAAAGGCCACGCATTTTAATGGCATAGTTTTGTTTTGGAGAAACCACATAACAGTTTTTGACAGAAATACTGTGAGCAGTGTTTTGACTGGTAATAAGGAATCCCGCATAGTCCCATCCAAGAGTGCCAGGGAGATCATATCCAATCAGTACACCAGCTTCCGTATTCGCACTGCCAGTACTACCATTACCGTTATTATAGAAATAACATCCTTCTATGGTTCCTCCATGGGCTGGGTTTATTACAGTAGAGCCAGCATCGGCATTTGTACCTGAAGCAATACCTATACCCCAGGCTCCATTTTCGGAGTGTTCGATATTGGCACCAGTAACAGAGAAGCCAGCAGGGTTGCATAACATTAAATTGCCAACCCAGCCATGATGGTAAGTTCCGCCAACTATAGAGATTCCAGTATGGTCATTAGTGTAACCAATGCGACATGGAGTCTCTCCACCAAAGTACTCGCCTCCAATAATACTGCATCCCCACGCTCTTTTAGACCCTAACCACAGGCCATACCGCGCTCTCAATGGCTTCCCACTTCCATCAGTTGCAGTTGTATCCCCTGCCCAAAAATCACAACTGATAGACATGCTGTTATAGCAACGTGCCACTTTTATAAGTGCGTCTGGGTAATATGTCGTCCCGACATATCTTACTTTTAAATCCTTTAAAATTATTCTCCTTGTTCTTTCCTCTGCTGCTTCCCTGGATAAAACTATCTGACCGCCATTCATTAATAATATCCCGTTAATAATATTAACGTTAATATCTAAATCATGGCTTTCATATAGAGTATATTGCTTACCCCTAAGATCAATTGTGTAAGATAACGAAGTTCCGAGAAGAGTATCTGGCAACGACTCAAGATATGAAAACATTAATGACCAAAGCTGGTCATCTGTAGGCGCTAAAATTCCGACACCGAACATTTCTGGATATACTATCCGGCCGAAAGAAAGCATTTCATTTACACTTAGTCCGTAAGGTGTATTTACCAAATCTCCGCCTAATCCATCTTCGCTTGAACCAAGATTTTGGCGAAGAGCGGCATCCCCGACAGAAACGAAATGCAAAGAGTCAGTCGCATTCCATGTTTCATCAGTAGTTCCCGCAGTGGTGTATGGTAAATCAGTAGCGGCCGTAAGTTTCCACAGTTCGTTACCATAGCGAATAAGTTGATTGTACTCGGTGATAGTCAGTGGACCATCGGCATAATCACCGATGACCTGGTAGCCAGATCGCTCAATGAAAGCATCGAAGCGCGCTTCCTGACTGGCGAGCTGAGCATCAAACTCAGCATGCATTCCAGCCATTGTAATGTGCTTTTTCCCGAATCTATCGGTGTAATAATGCACGTCCCCCGTCACAAACTCATCAATTTTACCTGCGTTAAATTTCAGATCGCGCGGAGTCTCACTCGGTACAGGAAGTTGTGTAGGTGTCGTGGCCATAATTTTTCCAAAAAAAACCCGGCGCATTGGCCGGGTCTGGTTAGTCGTGGAAGGTTGTTATTGGTAGATAGCGTCGCTGTATTCCGAGACCGTCAGCGATACTGTGTTATCGGCGTTCGGCTTGATGCTGTTGACTGTCCATAGTTGGCTGTCCAGCTCCTCTACTGTCGCAATGATGTAGCGCGATGGTAGTTGCACCGTGTCTCCATTCCAGATATTCAGTGAAATGTCTGGTATTGCTGCGGTGAATCCGTACTTCGTGTCAGCGCGGGCCGTAGCCGGATAGCGCAGAGTCGGGTTACCCAGGCTGTCGGTCACCAGCACATACATATCTCCGGCAAAGCTGATCGGTTCGCTGGTATCAAAGACATTCCCGGTACGGCCGGTGATATATCCCTGCTGCTGGTTGCTGTCGTATATGTCCGCGATTTGTACGACACTACCTACCTGCATAATCCCGTCTTCAAAAACTTTGGCGTTCATCTTTGTTCGCGAGTAAATCAGGCGCTTTGTTTCGCGCAGCGCGCGCTCACGAGCCTGATACTCATTACGGAAGCCAACTATCTCCAGCTTGTTCGGGTTTTCCGCTTCCTGTTCAACGATGGCGCCATTCAGCACGCGGAAGTTGATGTACGTCTTGTTGTTCGTAGTGGGATGAACGTATGACACCTGCACGCCGTCATAACCACCTGGCAGCGTAGCTTCGTACGTCATTTTGTACTCGTCCGTCTTCATGTTTGCCCGGTTGAATACGGCGGCCGGGTAATCAACCTTTTGGTCTCTGGTGAATGTCAGCACGCCATCATCCCAGTACGCCACCACTGATGCTGCATTGCAGATAGCCTGCACGCGATCCCCAAGTGAATCGTTCTCGTCGTCAAACGTATAGTCGAAGTAACCCAAGCGCTTATCTGGCAAGCTCTCAGCAATCGAATACAATCCGTAAAGGTCAATACTGCCGACAGGCTGCCCCCCCATGATTAGCCAGGTATGCGCCACCGCATCAGCAAAAGAACGCGACGGCCGTAGCGTGTAATCCACCGCCTGTGTACTGAGGTCATACGTAATAGTGCGACGGGTGACCAGGGCATTATATTTGCGGTCGCGGCTTCCCAGCGCGTTCTCCGTCGCCCTCACCTTCACACGCACCAGAGTGTCTGTAGGGTGAACCACGTTTGTCCTTATGTTGATGGCGTGGATCTCTTCAACCTTCAGGACTGACGCGTCACTTGAGTTATCCGTACGCTGAAAGCTGATTGCGTACTTGCCGAACCCGGCTGCAGGAGTCAGTTTATCGGTGCGGTAAAACACTTCGCTGGTATGGTCGTGCGGTGTTCCCTGGTAATAGGTGAAAGTCTCGGTGGTTCCCGGTATCTGGTTGTAATTGTCGTCGATTTTCCAGATAACGACCTTCCAGTTAGTCTGCTTTTTCCCCCCGAGGCTCGACTGCGTGTGCAGCCAGAGCTGTGATGACTCAA